>Ga0209700_100987_pt1 | contig 57464 bp, 23 predicted proteins | sample SiratroredBW_FD_187528 | JGI IMG/M metagenome (GOLD analysis project Ga0209700, IMG submission 187528) | Root nodule microbial communities of legume samples collected from California, USA - Siratro red BW (SPAdes) (version 2) | ecosystem: Host-associated > Plants > Roots > Nodule | place: USA...
CAGGAAGAATTTTATTCACTTGTGATTGCTCAAGATTACAAATACAAGTTGTGTATTTATAGGGAGAAACTAGGGTTACTGTCTAATTGGGCCTAACTCAAATCAAGCCTCCACAAAGCCCAACAAGTTCTATATGTGCCATGCATGCATGGTAGGTTTCTTGGAGAGAAGGTGTGCAAATAGAATATAGATGAGCTAAATGAACCAAGGAAGAACCGGGTCCTAGAATGCATGCATGCATGCATGCTTAAGGTTTGGAAGCAGACACATATAGATGTATATATAGATATATATATATATATAAGGTAGAGGTAGTGTTTGGCCCCCATGCAGACCAAACATATCTTAACCTGATTTGTTATTGCTCTGGGCTGTTTGATTGGACATAAAGGAATTTGTCATTATGAATTAGAATAGCACATGATGTAGGCATCTGGACCATACGTTTCCCCAGTTGTGATGCAACTGCTTCCTACAACATCACTATACAGTTACCTCATGTCATGGATGGAGCAGGGAAGGGACAAGAATCAAAACAACGGCTAGAGAGAAGAAAACCACCTTGCCAAAGCGGAAAGCGGTTTCCACCTTGGATCTGGATTCTGGAAACAAACAAGACAAACAAACACGTTCACTCGCCTTCTCTTTGAGTTTGACATTGACGTTGATAAGGATGTTTCACAAACAGTTCATTAGATGTGCTGAATAATCACAAACTACAAAAGCTACTACCACTGCTAATACCTCAACTGTCTATAGCTATGATCGTCGTGATATTTTATCAAACGTTAGATCTTAATTAACAAATACTGCATCTTCAATTTATATATATAGTAGAAGAAACTTGTTTTATTAGAAAAAAGTTGTAACGATCGATGTATAATTTTTTATGCAAATGTGATAGCTTTTCGCTAAAATATGGGGTGAGTTGCTAATTTGTGTTTTTTACCCTGCAGGTATATGCAGATGAATTAAAAATTAGCTGTTACTCAAAGCACGATTGTTAACCTTTGTTGACCTGAAAGAGCTGATAGCAGACCTTAAAAAGATAAGTAGAGAAAGTGAAAAGGGAAGGAGTATATTTGTAGTACATCAAATTCACATGCTAAAAAAATTAGTTTGAGTAAAAAATAAAGAAAAAATATATAATTGGAAGTAAAGTTGAATGAATTAAGAAAAAAAATATAAGTAATTTAATTGATGTAATGAAATAAAAAATATAAAAAATTAAATAATTAAAAATTAAATGTAATTAAATATGAATGAATATTAAAATACTTGTTTATTATCTCATAAAAAAATTCTCATAACTAGTCGGGTTTGATTCAAAAAATAGTTGTAGACTATTTGATCTCTACTAAAGTCATTATATTATTTTTTTTTTAATTTGAAAATATATTTTTTAAAATATAAATTGAAGTAAAAATAATTTTAAATTACAAAATAAAATTTGAGCAAAAATTAAAATTATGTTTCTAAAAAACAAAATAAAAAGTTTGCACCACAAATTACCGAATTAAATAAATTATTTTTATTTTTAACAACTTGATATAATTTTGCTAATAAAGAATTCAAATTAACGTAATAGTAATCAGCAAACATATAAGATTATACCAAATGAAAGTACTCATATTAATTCACAAATGTGAGAACCATTAATCCAGATTATTAAAGTTAAAAAAATCAATTAAGTATTGTCTAATTTCCTGCAACAATGTAGGGAAAACTTCATGTAATTAAAAGCCTTTAATAAAGAAGCATGTTTACTTGACGGAATTCTTCAATTCTTCAAATCTTTGTTCAAAATTATCAATTCTCTAGTGAACTCTTTTAAAAGTTTAGCCGAAATTTGGGTTTAAAGGGTTTAAATATTATTCTAATCTCTAAATATCACTCCAAATTTGATTAAAAACATCATCATCATAATCACGTTGGAGTCCTAACTCCAGTAGCTTCATCACTACTTCCAGGGTTTTCACTGTCATGGACATACTAATGATCCAGATTAGCCTTCTCATATCATTAACCATATTCAATTTAAAAGAAAAATTCATCAAGCTAAGATTACAATATGACGTTATGACCGACGTAGGGTTCTAAGGTATCAATATAGTATTGTGGTCACTAAGACTGTAATATGGAGAAGTGAGAATAATTTCATCATAATCTATTTAATCATTTAAGTTTATTAAGAATCAGGTATTGTTATAGAAAAAAAAATGAATACACATAACACTTGGTTATCAAAATATTTATTTTTATCATTTCCATTACCTAGTTTAGAAAATATTATAAATATATTTCTAATTTTATTAACATAATAATAATTTTAAAATAATAAATAAATAAATTTCATAAATTTTTTTATCGTAATAAAATAATTAAAATATTCTTTTTATAAATTTCAATTCTATTTTTTTTTAACTGCTTATAGGAAAACAACATAATGAGAGAAGAAATAGAGCAAAACTCTTCCTATAATAAAAATATTTTTATAAAATATTAATCATAAACAATAATATTAGAAATACGGTGAATGACATTACAACCAATTGATACTATCGAAATTTCTATAGATTAAAGTCAACATAGCTAAGAGAAGTGTGTATATGTAAAAGAAATAAAAAATAATTACAGTGAAAATATAAAGTTATTGGAAACAACTACAATGACATTATGTTAAACCAAAACTTCAATTTATTTTATTATCTATTTTAGAGAGAAACCAACTTTATGTGCATAGCACTTTTATATATTTATATATATATATATATATATATATATATATATATATATATATATATATATATATATATATATATGTGTGTGTGTGTGTGAATCGAAGAGTATTAAAAATGATTTAATTTCTAAAAGGATAATAATTTAGTATTGATATAATAATAACTTTTTAATTAAGAGTTAAGATATATATTAATATCTATTCAAGTAGTTTAGAAGAATAGAAAATAAAATTGATAAATAATATTAAATTTACTTACAGATAAAAATTTATATATAATAATGTTTAAGTAAATCGAGAATCTTTTTACTGAATTATTTCACCTCTCTTTTATGCTTAAGAGTTTGCTTATAAAAAGAAAATATTATGAAACTATTCATTAAATCCCATAATGGATATTAAAATGTTATACCCAAAATATGTGAAAACCTCTTAAATTAGAGTACTCCGTATATTTGTCTCTAATTCTTGGTCTCCACGTACTCTACTGATAATTATTCATAAGAAATTTTATCTTTTAGTATCAGTCTTTAATTTTTTATTTTATTCCATTATTGTGAAGTTTGTCAATTACTACCTTAATTTGATTGTTCTATATGCAAAGTTAATTAAATTAAGGTCATGTGATTAGTCCAAATTTATTCCTCTAATTAGATTTTAATAGCAAATAAGTTTGCTTCGTTATGATTTTTTAGGTTATATGTGATTGTTTCTTAGGAACATTCTTATGCTACTTTAATAAACACAGCAAGACGGTGACCAAATGGTTTCTATCTGCACACAACCCTTCAATTTTAGATAGATCAAGATAAGATTTATTAGTACACAATTCTTTAATTTCAGCAAGACTATTAGAGAAATCAGGATAAAACCTACAAGTGAGCTCTAACTTATCTACATCAACAAACCTAGATCTTTAATTTTTATTTTTATTTTTGAGAAATTTACATTCAGGCTTTATATGTCCTATTTTACACAATAGTAGTAATTTACACTAGAGCAGACTTGATCATCCTCTTTCTTTGTTTTTGTCTTTCATGAGATTCTCTTTTTCACAAATCTCATTTTTTCTTCATTTATCAACCACATTGACTTCAAATTGGTAAGGAATATCTCGCTCTTTCTATTTGAATTCTTCATCTGAAACAATATCGATTGAGAGTTTCTCATCAAATATAGAATTATTAATGGTAAATCTAGAAAATAAACTTAGAAGCAGTAGCGCATTTGAAATCATTTAAATACTTTATCAAGATGCACTTTATTTTTAAATATTTTAATTTCGCCAATAGTCTAACAAGACGCACTTTATTTTTTGTGTGCATATAGTTAATAGGATGACAAACAAATTGAAATTGTTTCCCTTCCATTGTTTGGAACTCCTAACAACACGAAGGGAAGAAGAAAAAATAGTATCCGAGTCTACTATTTTTTTTCTTTTACCTAAAGTCACATTTTATCATTAAATCGTTATTATGTGATTTTATCATTAAATCTTTTTTATAATTAACTAGTAAAAATATATAAAACAGGTAAAAACATAAATGTAAAATATTTTAAAAATTAAATTGAATATATAAGAAATAAATGTTAAAATGTATAATATAGTAATTTTTATTTGGAGTTTTTGAATAAGACAATTTTATATTATACATAAAAACAAGTGTGGGAAGGTTTGTTTTCCTCTATTGTGTATAGATTATAGTGTGGTATAAATACACAAGTTTGACACGCTTCTATTAATTAATATTCCAAAGTAATTAGTGGTTTGATTTATATATTTTTCGTTATCAGCAAGACAACAATAATTGAAAGAGTGTGAGGAGCATACTAGAAACAAAAATGGTAACGACCGCAAGTTTTAGTTTTTATTTAAATATTGTGTTAATATGAATAGTATTTTTTTTAATTGAATTAAAAAAGTTATCTCAAACTTTAACTACTTTAAATAATTATATTTAACTCAACTTTTTTTTAAATGAAATTTAAAAATACAGTAACTTGAGACAGAAAGTGTCGGCGACACTCAAAGAATAAGCAGGTGCGACAAGGACACCTGTCGGAACTCGCTTCCAATAATGTTCTCCGAAGTTAAATTTATTATTAATTGAAATTTATTTAAATTATTAATAGAAATTTATTTAAATTATATATGTTGTGAACCTTATTTTTATTAATAAATATTACTCATAATTTACAAATTTGATGAGTCTATTGATTATTAGGTAATTATAGTTGGACTCCACCTTAAAACTAAAACGTCATTTCAGGTTGTATATCAATCCGGCAATGAAAAAACAAAATTTGATTAGAAATGATAAATGACCCGATTCTGACTAATTATTTGAAAAAAGTTTGGAACTTTTTTTATTGTATTTAAGTTTAATTTTAAATATCCAAATTAAATTCAATTTTTTCTTCTTCTCTGTATTCTGTTAGTCACAACAATCCACGTTGAGACCTGTATAAGGTTTGAGGTGTATTTGAATTTTAACTAAAATAATTAAAATATTTTTCATTTTTCATTAAATATTGTATAAAAATGTTTGACACTTGTTTTATTATTTTTTAAATAAAATGTATCTCGAATTTTAGTTGACTTAAAACACTATATTTAATTTATTTTTCAACTCCACTTAAATCTAACTCTAATTTAGTTTCCTAACTGAAAACTCTCGCTTTGTCCCTTCACTAATTTAGCATATTAACACGCTAAAGAAAAAATGAAATGAAATGAAAGGTTGATTAAGAAAAAGAGAAAATAAATTAAACAGAAGTTAAACAAATTACTGTACCTATAAATTGTTATATGTAAAGACTGTTTCATTTTATTGTTGTTTATTAAAAAAATTAACTAGCTATCTTTTATTATTGTTTTCTCTTTTAATACCAGCTTTTTTTTCATTATTGAGACATAAAATTTTTCTTAAAATATAAAATATCAATTAAACTTATAATTTAATTGACATAATGATAAAATTTTTGAAAGTAAATGTATTAGTTAAAATAATTCTTCTACTCAAATTTGATTTAGAATTTTAATCTTACTATTAAAAGTAGATTTAAGGTCATTATCATCATTGTCAATATTTTCTTATAAGCCAAATGGATTTGAGGAGGTAATTCAATAAATGACCCAACAAATGTTCATGAATGGAAAAGAATTTTACCTAAGGTAATTAATATAAATCCTTTTTGTTAACTAGGTTAGTAATTATGAGTCTAGATAATGAGTTTATTTATTATCATTTTTATAAATAGGAAAACACTTCAAAGAATATATATTATTTTTTCACCTGTACTAATATATCTCTTGACTTAATTATCAAATCTTTTTTATAGGTACTTCCGATCGAGTTTAACAAAACATTTCGAATAAAAAATACTCTCAAACTGCGTATGAAGAGACAATTATATACGAAAAGTTGATTTTATATTATATCAAATTTTCTTATATAACAACCCATTGTTTTTGTCCAAGAAGATTAACTTTTTGCATTTTATATATAACTTAAATATAATTTTCTTATTGAAAAATTATACGAGTATCAATTGTCGTTCTTATAAAAAAAAAATTATCCCTCGAAAATTTAAATTTTATTTTGTTCTAAGTATTAGAAAATCTCTCATAGAGATGCTATAGTTAAAATGTTGGTGGAAAAATTGATATAGCATGGAGAGATCTCAAATTTAACATCTTGTGTCTTGAGATTTTTTTTTAATTTCATTTAAAAATTAAATTACTTTTTAAGTTGTAAAATATTAAATAATTTAAAATTTAAGATGTTAAATTTTAGAAATAAAAAAGTAATTTTCAATCTTAATATAATCATTAAATTAATTTTTTAAATTGTAAAAAATTAAAATGTAGATAAAAAATATTAAAAAAATGTAAATCTTATAATACTTTGTATTGAAACAAAACATACAATAATATTTCAAAATAATGTGATAAAATATCATTTCTTAAAATAAAATAAGACTTAATGGAAAAAATTTATGATATTCTTGCATTAAACAAAACTCTTTCTACGTGAATAAAATCTGAAATGATCATCCTATTATTATATAAACTAGTATCCTTAATTTAAAGTAAAAATAAAAATAATTATTATTTATTTATCTTGAATAAAATTAAGAACAAAAATCGTAATTTTAAATTAAAAGAAAAATAAGAGATAGAAAGTACAGATACTAAAACAAACCATTGTTTTTATAAAAACTAAAAGCAATATTTTAAATTTTAGAGAAATTATAACTAAGGATTTTTTTAAAAACATTAAAAACATATTTTGAACATAATTAAAAATATGTTTGAAGTTTTTTTTTTAATCTTTTACAAAAAATATCAGTGAAAACTATTTTTTTTACTTAAAATTAAAAACATATTTAAACTTATATATACATAAAAAAATTCTTAAGTAATTTAAAACTTATCTAAAATATGTTCGTTGAAATCTATCACAATATCTAATGATTACATTTTAAATATTTTCTATAAAAATTATAAAATAAAATAACTTTATTTGTACGATAAAAAAATAGTTACGTGTGAGAATAAAACAGCCGGAGTCATGAGCCGAACAGTTTGAAACCTGGGAACCCACAGAAATTGGATTTGCCATATTCATCGTCTTTCTTTCCTTCCTTTCATCTCAAAACCCAAATTTTCTATATTCTAGAAAGTGTTTTTTTAATAGATATCTATTTTCTTTATTATTATTATTATTTAAAATATCATTTATTTGAATGGGATTGTAAAAAATCTAAATACTGAATATAACACTTTATTCGTAATTTGAATTTAATCATTATAATTAAATTCAAATAATTTCACTACCAACAACAAATATATAGCTAAATTGCCTCAATAACAAATATATAGCAAAATTGCCTCAATAATTTTCTTCATCCGTATCTTGTACTACATATAATGATATAATGATAACTTGTACTACACATAGTGACACACTCAAATTATTAGAGCTTACTTTTTTTCTGTTTTATCTAAAAGAAAACATGAAACCTGTAGTGTTATTTAGAATTTAAAACTTTAATTTAATTCTATAAAATTGATTTAATTAGATAAAATTGGTTGATTATATATTATAATTTAACTATAACTTTAGATAAAATAAAATATAAAATTGAACTATTCAACTTGACTAATTAAAGATTGATCATTTGATGAATTAACCTATGTCAACTCATTTGTAAATTAAGAAAATAATTCGACCTGTCTTACTAGGGTAAGTACTCACTTAATTTTAAAATTTCAAAAAATTTAGATTCTAGTTTTTTTTCTTAGATCTTATTTTTTCCGATATGAAAAGTATAACAAAATTCTAAATTATTGAAACATGACAAAAAAAAATCACATTAACATATATACCATAACCACAACCTATGTTAACACACACTCACACACACATATATATAGTTATTTTAAATATTATATTAAAACACAAATAATAAAATAACATTCAAATAAAATCTAAATAATCTCAAAAGTCGTTCATTAGAAAACATTTGATATCAGAGGGAGATTATAATACCTTAATAAAGTTTACAAACTTCTCAAAATATGGTAAGGTAGAACTTAAACAAGAGTATTTTTCATGCTGAAATTTTAAAAGGAATAATTGATTTAGAGTCAATTTTACCTTTGCAATAAATCATATCTTCTGGTAAATTAATGTAGAATATTTATAGTGAATATTAATGTTATCTGATAGTTGTCTTGTCTTTAGTAAGTTGTCTTGTCTTTAGTAAGTTGTAGTGAAGACCAAGAGCATAAAAACATCAAAAATGAAATTTGTAAGTACTATTCTTCAAATTAATTATGATTTTGTCTTTCTCCAAAATCAAAATATTGGTGTTGTTGCAAAATTTTACTATAGACTTTACTGGTTAATTTAGAAAAATAAAATAGTTCATTGTTTTCACACATTTGATTATTATAACCAGTATCAAAATAGTAAATGTTTTTATATTCTAAAAAAATATTACTTTTATTACTTTTTAAAAATAAATTTTGTGGGTTGTTTGAATTTTCACAAATATCTCAAAATTGATTTTCAGTAATGTTAACTTGTTATCAAAATCTACGATATGTTGCTTTATGGCCAAACTTTCCACAAGGAAAACAATTAAATTATTATCTTATAAAAATATCTTCTACCTCTACCCAATTAACAAAGCAAAGATTATTATCAATTCTTACTTCAATAGATGGTATGAATTTATTGCCTTTTCATTGGTTGAAATTACCATACTTTCTTCTCTATAATTATCACTATTCTTGTCTCTAAAGCTTCCTCTTCCTATGCTCAAATGATCATTTTAACTAGATTTTGTTATGTTATTGAAATTTACTTGTCTTTTTAATATTTTTTTCATTTATTTTTTATATTTTTTTAGTATTCTTCTTACACAACTTTTAATGTTTCTTGTAATTCTACTATTGATATAATTATGTTGTGGGCTCTATTATAATAGTCACCACATGATCATATTTGATCTGTAAGATATGCAAAAAATTTCCATTACCTTATTAACGGGTATTTTTTCTCCATATACCCTCTTCTTATTAACGAGGTCGGTAATACGAATAAAATATTCTTAAACAGTTTTTGAATTGGTCATCTGACATTTATCATAATTTCTTTGTATGGATTACAACTTTATAATTTTTTTGTGTTTTCTTTGCTCCTCTTTATAATAACTTTAACATGTTCTATGTACTTTTAACAGTTTTGCTATTTTCATTTTTACCAAAAATAAAATAATTTATTCCTTATTAGATTGCGATTCTCGTATTTTCTTTAATTTTCTTATTAACTTTGTCTAGTAAATCCAGATCAATGAAACTCCAAATATTTTGAGCTTTTAGCAATAAAAAATTTCCAATAATTATAATAAAGTTTTCCATCTAATTTGGAACTTGATCATATAATATTATAATTCATTATGATTACTCACTTATAGTATAATATATTTCTTTGACTATGAGAACTCTTTTGTTCTTCGCTCACTACATATTTTTTCTATATCTGCCTTCTTTCTTAGGCTCACGTTAGCAATACTTGATGTAACCAGTTTTGATACCAATTTGATATTAATGAGATATTATAATACCTCAATAAAGTTTAAGCTCATGAAAGCATAAAATAATGGAGATAACTTCTTAAAACATTATTCAATAACTCATAATTTGTTGTATTCCATGTAAATGTCTTTATATAAACCTCATAAAATACCTTAAATAATTAAAATAAAAAAGAAAAATATGACTACCTCTTAAATGAACAAGAGAACTGTAAATAAGAGAGAAAAATAAGGTGACTTAGTAAAGTATAATTAATTTCTATAAGAGAAGCAGTGGATATCTATATTTCTTTTGTGTTATCTCTTTAATTGGGTTGGAATGTTATTTAGCTATTTTAGATGTATTTTTCTAATTTTTTTATCATGAGTTGGTGAGTCGGGTTCTTAATAGGTTGGGTTTGATTTCGATCTATATCGAAATTAAGATTATCTTTTAGCTCAACTCAACTCGAACTAGTAGTGAGTTGGGTTGACTCACAGACTATGATCTATTTTGACAGGTCTAATTGTGAGATCTTCAATACATTTTTTCAAATGAATGACATTGGACTTGAAATATTAAGGAGTCAAATAATAAATAACATGGTAGACTTAACTAATTTTACAAGAACATATACCAGATAAGTTATGTTATTATAAAAAAGAATGACTATTTAGTTTATTTTTAGTTATTTTTTTATCTTCGTAAATTAAAAGATACAATTAAAATTAATAATAACACATACCATAAAAATATTCATAATCATTGGAAAAAATGAAAAATAACCATTTTGATAAAAGAAATAAATCAAATTTGATCAAACAAATTCAAAACACAAAAATAAATAAATTTATACATTTTATCCTTTTAGAATATAAAAAAGAAATAAATACAATTAAAAAGTTTTCAATTGACATTTTCCCTTCAACAACATCAAATTGACGATATGTATTTCGAAAGTGTCTAAAAGAGAAAAACAAGGTCATTAGAAATATATTGTTAATATGAATTTTTAATTAAGAGATTAATTTAATCACCTAAACATAAGAGTAGTTATTGATGCTTTATGAGATAACAACTACCGTTAGTACAGTGATGAAGAAAAGCTCATGTACACTAACTCGTTAAATATTTATTAAGATGATATCTACAGGTGTCCACATGTATGAATATTTTTGTCACCATTATTGTAGAAGAAACTATTTACAGAAGATAGGTGTGAATACTAACCTATATTTATTATTGAGAAAACTTGAAATTTCACAATAACTATATAGAGTATCAAAATAGATATAAATAAGAGCCATCCTCATTTTATAAGTCATTTTATGAGATTAATTAAACTTAAATCACTTTACAATATAATTTACATAAAAAAATAATTATATTAAATAAATATTTGTAGTATCGTTAAATGTGACTTACATTTTAATAAGTTAAAATTATGTTTGTTATTAATGTTATGTTTGAGTAATTTAATAATATAATTTTTAAATTTATTTTAATATTTGATTTTAAATTAAGAAAAAAACATATAATTACAAAACAGTGATAATTATAAAAAAATAATATTCGGTTTTTTACTTTTATATTTATTTTTATGGACAACACAAAATTTTATTCAACGCGTGTTATTATATAAAACATCAAATACCTTTCTTTAGCTGTTGGTTATGCCAGATGTTTTGATGTTATGTTTAAATAATTTAAGTGTTATATTTTAAATTTTGTAAAGGCGAAATTATTTTCTTATTAAAATAAGGTGTGAGATGTAAACACAAGAGTCAATATTTGTACTAAGAAAATTTAGCTTAGTTGGTTGAGTATGGTGTATATGTTATCAGTATGTTTTGAAATTCTACTAATAAAAAAATATTTAAATATGAAAAAAATTAGAATAATTTTGAGTGCTGCATTTAGTTTTATTTTATCCCAATAAAATGAAATGGAAATTATGGGCCTAAGGCTGAGCTGCTGATCAATCACGAGCTTTACTAATGGGACGGCTTCTTCCTGCACTTCCATTATTTCTTCTGCACCTTCGTCCAGAGCAAATTGACTATTATACTTTTAATAAAAAAAATTAAATAAATCAAACATATCTGAAATTTTTTTATTCCGAATTATATGATTTGGTATACGACTTTTGTATATCATGATATACAATTTTTTTATATCGAATTATATTTAATATATAATTTTTTTTATATTTCAGGTTGTAATCTGATATACAAGTTTTGTATATTGAATTGCACAATCTAAATAAAAAATATATATTTTAAATTATATAAAAAAATTATATATTTAATTATATAATCTAATATAAAAATAATTATACACTAAATTATATTTTTTTTATTTTAAAAAAATTTGGAGATACAGGATTAGTCACAAAAATGCAGTAACAACGCGTTCACTAATGGACTCTATAGCCTTTTTCACTTTTCAGGGCTTCAATAAACAGGGAGTCTAATGCGGGTCATTTCTTTTTGCACCCACGCCTTTCTCCTACACCTCTACATGTTGAAATTACTATTTAGCCCTTGTTATAGGAAGGTTTGTGCACTCCATAATATGCTAGCAAATTGAGAATTCACTTTTCAATTGGATAATGTGAAAGTTTTTTCAAAAATTTATTCCGAATTGCAGGATTTAAAAGTTGTATTCTGTATAATTTAAAATAGACTTTTAAATTTAAAAATCATTTTTGAATTATACAATTCAAAAATTATTCTTTTTAAAAATATATAATTTGAAAAATTCTTGAATCATATAATCTAGTAGAGATAGCTCTCGAGACTAAGAAATTGAGGAGCAAAATTATAATTATATATGTTTAAGTATTTTATCTTTTGCTGAAATAAATAAATCCTCTGATGCTATTGCATCACTAAGTCCCATGTGATACACTCAGGTAAATAAATTTAAAAAGGAGGCCAATGTGGTGTTGTAGCATTTGGAAACTTTTGATAGTCACAAAAATCAATTAGAAAAATACGATTCATGACATCTTTGACAGAAAAAAAAAATATCACATTTAAATTAGTGTATTTTTATTTTATTATATACTGATATATTTCATCGTCTATCTCAAACATAAATTATAGTATATGTTATGTTTTCGATAGTCAATAAAATATATTAATATATATATATATATATATATTATAATTATGTGAAAATATTACTATTTTATTATAATTACATGGTATTTTTTTAAATCAATTTTTCAACGTATTTTAAATTTTTAATATATTTTTAAAAATCATAGAATTTTATAAGTTATTTCCTTTTAATGTTGTAAAAAGTATATAAAAAGTAACTAAAATATTAATGGAAAATTAAAATTGAATATTTTACAACAGATCGAAACATTTTTTCTTTACATTTATCACATTCTTCTTTCAAGGAAAGCGGACACAGATGCCTAAATTATATTTTATCCTCTATTTTCCTCACCCACATAAGCAAACATATGCTACATACTATTAAAATGTCTTATATATTACATAACTAAAGTGAAAGACGTGAAATGTAAGTCGATTTAAAAAAAAAAAGAGTTACTCCTCTTGTAGCATTTGACTTGTGCATTTGGTATGGTTAGTAACATGAAGATTTTAAATACATATATATTTCATTTAATATTTAATATTGTCTTTATTTGATATATAGCCTTATATATAAAAAAGACCTAATTTGTTAAAAGAGATAACATAGTTAAATTAGCTAACTTTAATTAACAATATTATAAATTTAAATATTACCCAAATAATATTCATAAATGTCATGTTTTAAGTGATTATTACATAGCGCGAGTCATTATTCAAGGAGCACAAATGTCAACCAATATTCTTTAAAGGATTCTTTTTACTGAGATGATGAAAAAATTTCACTATAACTTTTTAACGCGCTTTGATCTAATTTTAATAAAAAAATTATTCGTTAAATTCCTCAAAAAGCCTTCTTTTTTATTAGTTTTTTCGCCTAATGGTGTGATTTATATTGTTAATAGTCTCGTACATGCATTTATGTTATTGAAAAATTGATAACTTTGTTTTATTTATAAAATTTCAATAAACCAATCTATCTAAAGTGGATCTATATTTCTTAATTATAATCAGGAAAACATATTTTCATACACATAAAAGGACAAGAAACTTGTATTAGAGGATTTATACATTGATATTAATATTAACAATTTTATAATTGTGTTGTTGTTTATATTGCATATGGCGTGATCGAGCAGAATTGAGTGTGTGAATAAGGTTGATTGAAATATGAAAGCTAACTGCTTTTTTATTTTTTGAGAGACACATATCAAATCAAAATGGGGGACCAAAAACCTAACCTTAGGATGCAAATTATTCTCCACATAATGAGTCTACACTTAAATGAATTAATACAAAAACACCATTTTGGCCAACAACCACAAATCTGTTATGGATAAGAGAGTTACCTTTGATTTTCCTTCTCTCTCTCTTTTCTTTGAACTTCTTATTTGTGATATGATCTCACCAATTTAAGCCACCTGGCATAAATAAGCAATAACGTCTAAAAAGAAAGAACCAAATCATTAGCATTTGCAGTGATTTTTGTTTCTTGGTCGGATTCAGATTTTGTCAATTTAATTATGAGTAAATTAGGTTATAAAAAATAATAGAGGTTAATAGTAGTTAAATTTGATATTATGATTTGAATCATGAAGAATTTACAAAACTGTAAATTGTATGATTTTAATACAGGAATAAAAGATATATATTAAAAGTGTCTTAGTTAAATTTTACTTTTAATTGAAATTCATTTAATCAATAAAAGTAATGGTGTAGAAAAACAACATTATCAATCCAACACTATTAATCCTTGGTTTGTTTTGACATTTGTTTTATTTAAAATTCAATTTACTTGATACACTTGTTCCAAAATAAGATTGAAACACAAAGTAAATTTATTATATTTATTTTAATTAAATAGTTGTTGTCCACGATACATATAATAATAAAGTAAAAATTTTAATTACATTAATTTTTAATCATATTATGTTTTATTTAGACGGAATTAGTGCAATAATATGTAATAAAAATCACGATCCATACAATTTTAAGATTCTATACTATAATTTTACCACCTAATTTTATAATGTCAAAATTATGCATTTTATAATTAATATGCAAATAATAAAATCTTACGATCTTAGAATCTCAGGACTTCATATAAAGAGTTATGATTCAAATAAATAATAAAGTCTAAATCCTAAAGATTTCAAAAGCACATTTATTTTCACATTTTTGGTATGTGGCACTAATAGCAAACCAGGTCCGTAAAAACACGTCTAATTAATCGATGTTAGTTAATAGCAAACAAAAAAATAAATAAAAATGGTTTGGTCTTGAAGATGAAAAACGTGCGCAGTTTAACCACTTGATGGTCTCTTTCATATATTTATCTTCATTATCTATAAAAAAAATAAAAATGAGCAGGTATAGAACTTTTGCATTGAATTTTCAATTATTGATGGTTATCAGATTTTAAAAATTAATAAATTTATCTGAGTTTTTCATTGATTTACTTTTATGTTTTATTTTACAAAAATATAATTGTAGCAAAGAATTTAAAAAATCACTAAAACAATACGATTCAGTTATCTTGTTATTTCTTTAGGTCTTGAACTCTTATTTATAATTTATTAATATTTTCATTGAGAATCAATAATCCTTAATTTCATTGTTTGCATTTAATGGAGTGGTTTCTTTCATTATTATGTTAATTTGATGGTATTTAAATATAATAATTTTTTCAAAGTTTCCCTAATAGTTCATATCCATTGCTTAATTATTATTGAATAGTAAATAAAATCATGTTTAATTGTAAATCATATTATATAGATATTTTTCTAATTTTAGTCTAAATAAATAACTTCTATATTTATTATACCCATTTTTTTTTAGATATAGTTATATCTGAATATAGTTAATGATATATTTATTCACCGAATACATTATAACAACAGTACTTGAATTATTATATTTTATGTACTAAATTGTAAATATTTAATAATTAACTATATTTTTTATTTTAATTATTCTTTTTATTATTTTAGATTTTATTTAATGAAGTAAAAAAATTTATACATACATGTTGATTTTGGATAAAATATACATTCAATTCTCTCACTCAATTTAATACTTATATATTTTAGAATATTTTTAACTCTTACTATTATCAAATAATCTTTTGTAAGTAAATCTTTCATTGGAACTTTTTCAGTAATTCAATAATCAATACGAGCTAACTTTTTATAAATAATATTATTTTTATTTTAGGAGAATCACGTTTCTTTTTTATAAAAATTTTTGGTGTCTATTGTGGAGCTTAACTAAAATTATTTTCACACCATAAATCTTATGGTAGTTACGAGATACATAATTATTGCATCATTCTCATCAAATCTTAAGATTGACCCATCAATCATCAAAGCCCTAAAAGTATATATGGAAAATATTCTTAAAAAATTGAAAATAATCTCTAAAACTCAATAATTGATATACAGAGTTAAATGTGACAAAGATTTAAAACTTATACAAAATCAGCGTCATGACAAGTTAAAATAACATTAGATCAAGTTACAAATTTTTATAAACAACTCACTCTACTCAACGAATACCAAAATACATATATTTTTGATAATTTGATTAGACATCACAAATCTTTTTCCTTATAAACTTTCACTTTCATTTCTTCACATATCAATAAATTAAATTTAAATGAGTGACATCCTCGTTTTTCGACCTGAATGACTAATATTCACCCAAATCCAAATATAAAGTAGATTTCTTTTATTTTTTTTATTTAAAACGTGATCTTTTCATAATTATATATATATATATATATATTTTTTTTTTGAAATGATATTACTAAAAAATGATAATGCTCAATAAGGCATTACTTTTGCTGACATAAAAAATATTTTAAGACTAGTTAACAATATAAATTTAATTATTTATCAAATTTTGATAACATCAGTCAACTTTAATTTAAAAAACAAAACAAAACTGAAGAGTAACTATATGACTCAAATGAAAGTAATTTGAGTCACAAAAATTTGAGTTGATTTTTTATATTTAAAGCACTTGAATGGCACTATTGACATACGCATGATTGATCAAACTGCTCAATCACAAAAATTTGAGTTGAATTTTGATATTTAAAGGACTTGAGTGCTACTATTGACATAGTCATGTTTTGATGTATTAAAAAAGATCTAAAGGATAAGAATTAAAAGAAGGGTTGGGCCTATAATGTCAAGCTCCCAAGTTCCAACACTTTATCATTTGCATGCAGCGAAGTCCTTTTGGTAGCCACCAAAGTCCAATCTACGTTTCTAGAATTTGACCAGAATGTGGCGTAACTTTCAAAATCAAATTCATTGCATGACCAAGAAATTCGCCAGGGAAAAAACTTAAAATAAATAAAAAGGTCAAACGAAGAGGGAGAATACACAAGTCCGCCGAATGAAATCATGTTGTTCTAGAAGGGAATCAAAATATCAAATACATTTCATATTGTTATCCACTATTCACTATCAAGATATCTATAATGATATCCCTCATCGTCAAGCAAGACCCTCAATGCACTTATATACATGTATATTTATCTTAACTTGTTTTCAACATTGACGATACTTAGATCTATTTGTTTTTTTGTTCTTTTAGATAAATGAAAATAAAAAATGGATAGAAATTTAAGTGTGATATCAAAAAATAAAATTTAAATTTAACTCAATCTTAGAAAATCGGTTTAGAAAGTGAGGTTTATATCTATATTATAAACTATTAAAAATTCTCATCTCTAGTTGATATGGAATCTCTAACATATTCTCTCACACAGAACGCTCAATTCAAACATGGGACTATATTGTTTAAGGATCTCCAACCTACAAGGTTATATCTTATATTAAATAAAAATAAAATATTGTGTAATATATAAAAAAAATTTACTTTAAAAGTAGTATTATAATTTTTTATATAAAATGACTCAGGATTTATTCAATCAAAATCTCTTCAGTTTATCTCGATCCAACAAAATTGTATGTGGATTATGAGTTATATTATATTAATATATTTGATGTCAAAATACTTGAGAGACCTAAAGTTAAAATGTTCAATGTCAATTTTCTTAATTATAATTTTAGCTTGCCTTTAAAATTATATGAATTGTTCATTTATATTTTTAACAATCGTGTTGAGAAGAAAAAATATTATATTGGTCAAACAAGAACATTATCTTAATATTAATATTTTAAGAAAATAATTCAGGATCAGTGTATAACTAGAAATATAATAAATAAATAAAATATGATTAATACATAACTGAAGATAAAATAAATAAAATAAACAAGACTAGTGTGAAATTGGAGATAAAATAATTAGGAAAAGAAAGAAAATAATATAGTATATAATTCAAGATAGGTTAAAATAAATAAAAAATTAAAACATACATAAGTTTATTAAGATTAATATAGAAAAAACTTAATCTCACTCCCCCTTACCTTTAAATAGAGAGACTCTAAAAACAGAGCTATAAATATTTTTAGTAGGTTGCTCCAAAATCTCTCTTTCTCTTTCTCTCTCTTACTTCCCTCTCCCTTACCTTCAAGAGTTTGTAAGATTACATGGAGTTTGTTCTTATTTTCTTACTATTTTTTCTGGGTTCAAACTTGTGAGCAGAAGTTACCTACTCATAATGCATTTTGTAATCATTACTATAATTCCATTTGGTTGGAATCTAATTAAATTCTAATGGTGAAAGTGTTAGTGTTAAGGTAAAACTGATGTGGTGTGGTGAAATAATGACAAAATGTTATCTAATCTTATCTGAGCATTAAATGGGAGTAGATATTTAATTATTATTATTATTATTATTATTATTATTATTGTTATTATTATTATTATGTGAAAACCAAAAGGTGATGCAGAAGAAGAGAGTCAATACGGAAACTAAAAGGTGATGTGAAATAAGGAAGCCAATACGAAAACCAAAGAGTGATGCGGAAGAAAACAAAATCAATGCGGAATCGAAAGGTTCAAACTGAATGCTAAGATCATCTCTCTCTACGGAATACTTAAAACCGTATTGTTAAATCCATGAACTGAATTCCCCAAAACTGTATTCCTAAGATCATGAACTGTATCCTCAAAATCGTATTACTAGGATTATGGACCGTATCTTAAGAATTGAATTTTCAAAATCATATTGCTAAGATCATGAACCGTATCCTTAAAATCGTATTTATCTAAATAATGATTTTTGTTATAATTTGTGGAAATTACAACAGAATAATTCATATTTTCATAATGTTACAAATATCTTAATTTCTAACTCTTAAAATAAGAATAAAATAATATATTTATTTGAAAATAGTGATGTTACACAAACACGTGTACATTATCCTGGTTTCAACTCTTTCAAACTCAGACTCTTTCATAACATTATATAACGTAATGATAATCGGGACTTGAAATATTTATCTTAATTGATATTCTATACACACCATTCAAACAAATACAACTAAGTTTTCTTTTAGTAAAGTTTATAAAAAATACTTACTTTTACTTTATATCTATTTCTTTTATATATATAAAAAAATTATATTTAAATTATTACAAAACAAAATAAAATAAAAATTAAAGCGATAAATTTAAATAAATATAATTTGATAAATAAAGTCAGTGCATAAAGGATATAAAATAAATAAATAAGACTGGAGATAAAATAGATAAAAATAAATAGAACCAACAAGAACTAAAGTAAATAAAATAATTAGAATTAAAGATGAAGTAAATAAAATAAATAGGATCAATGTATCCAGAGTTGAAGATGAAATAAACAAAATTAGTGCCTAACTAGACGTAAAATAAACAAAATAGATAGGATCAATGTATAACTAGAAATAAAATACATAGTGTTAATAGAGATAAAGTAGATAAAATAGTCAGGATGACTAGTGTAACTTGAGATAAAGTAAACAAAATAATTAAAAAAAAAGAAGAAAATAAGATAATAATAGTTTAAAATAAATAAAAGATTAATAAAATACATATAAAAATATTAACATAAAAAGAATTTAATCTCACTCTTTCTTATCTTTAAAATGCATACACACACTAATAATAAAACTATAAATATTTCATGTTTAAGATTTCTCATACTTCAAATTTCCTTTGTTTTTTTTTGTTTTGTTTTTTTCTCTCTCTCATTCTCTTCCTTCTCTCACTCTTCTTTCTTCCTTCTCTCTCATTTTTCTCTATCGTCCTTTTCTCTCCTCTTTATTTTTTATTTTTTCTTTCTTTGTCTTTCTTCTTTGTCTTCTTTTTTCTAACTTTCTTTTTTCTTCTCCTCCCCCGTCTTATCTCACCCCTTTATATATATACATAAATTTATTTATTTTATTATTTTCTTTAAGAAAAATAGTAATTACACTTATTCTTTTATCTTCTTATTTTTTAAGAAAAGTGATTATTATATTTATTAAAATATAATCTTATCTTTTTATCTTATTTTGTTTTTTTTCTTTCTTATTTGTTAGAAACTTCATTTAAATAATTGTTTCCAATATATATATATATATATTACTTTTATTATTATTATTATTATTTATTTTTATTAATATTGTCATTTTATTGAGTTACAATGTTTCTTAAAAGTTATTTAATTTGTTTTCTAAAGATATATAATAAAAAAATATTTTTAAAAAGAGAATTTAATTACAAAAATAAAAAAAAAATTCTAATTCTTATTTCAAAATAAGGATAAATTAATTAGCATAGTTATTTAAAAGTAAGGATGTTACATAATTCAATGGAAGTTATCTTATGAAGGTGTATATGTTTTTGTACATGTTTATGATGATGTAATGTATAAAAAAAAGGCAAGATTTATGTATGGTTTGGGATGTTGAGATGAATTATATGATGTATGTATAACATGTCATTTTTGCTAGTTTTTCTCTAGGTGATGAATCTTGTTGGATCACTTGTAGGCATGTATATAAATTTGGTTATGTATACAAGGGTTGACCATTCTCGATTGAATGGTTGCACCCTTAATAGGTTATGTATGAACACTTAAAACGATGACGATGATATAAATTGAAAAAACTTACAATAAGAGATATATTGACTTCATTATTGTCTAGTCATGTACATATGACTTCAGATTATGAGAAGCCAATGAAAGTTACATTTAACTTAGTAGCATATGTTTTGCACTATTTTGACGTTGAAAACATAAGTCACTAAGGTATGATGAGTACATAATATATCAAATAGTTGATTTTGGCTTTTTATCATAGCTTTTAAAAATCTTCTAAAAGTAGTTTTTTAAACATTAGCTTATCTTAACATTTTTATTATGTATGTGATTTATTGTGATTGATTTTGATAAAAAGAATCCATGATTTGTCACATCTGCTGGTGAATACGAACTATCTTTCAATTGATAGTCTTGAAATATATTTAATGTTTAATATATATATATATATATATGTATATATTTGAAATTTAAAAAGTGAGGTATTTTTTAAATTAATAAAATAATTAAAATTATGATATTTATATTTAAAATTTATCTTGTACATAACCCAATGACTTTAATTTTTTAATATTAATAAAAAACCAAACATATCTTCATATATTTTAAATTTTTCATATATATATATTTTTAATATTAGAATTATTTCATCTTGCAATTTCATTTCTGTTATCATCAGTTTGAGAATCAAAATTATTATCTTACTACTTCTTTATTTTTGTCTTCACCTATATCTATATTATTACCTTATTCATTAAAAAAAGACTCATCTGTATTTTCTAATTTATTTTTTTTGTTTAAATTTTATAAATTTATCCATAATTCCCTTTTGTGATTCAACAAAAAGTTCAACTCTTCTTTCTTTTTTTTGAAATTTTGAATAACTTGATTCGTATCTTCTAGTTGACATATTTGTATATTTTTATATAAAATTAAGAACTATAAGTATATAAAATGACATTAAGTTAAAAAGATAAAATCTGACTGTTAAAATAATAAACTTGATTGTAGTATATTGTCTTAAAGTCTCAAGTCTCCTACTATCTTTTGGTCCTGTCCTTTGGTAAGTCTTTAAACTTAATTTATAAATTCTAAATTTATAATGCTTTTCCTTAAATTTGTACAAATTATTTTAAAATTAATTAAACATGATGAAAAATAAAATAATTTTAAGATCAATTCATTAGTCTGATATTATTTTTACCTAATATTGATGTAGTCAAAAGAAGCAAAAGCGAACACAAACTCGAATTCCTCAATCTATTGCTCAAAGTCTCTAAATAGAGATACACACATAAATACACACTATAGACTGATAAAACAAATTTAGAATCAGAAAATAGTCCAAGTCTCCAAATATAGACATAAACATAAATACATACTATAGACTGATAAAACAAATTTAGAATTAGAAAATAGTCCAATTACAATCAAACACTCAAATTGGAACAATATTATAAAAGAACCAATGAAAATGTAAGAGAAAAAAATAAGATAAGTGAATAAGTCAAATAAAAGAAGAAGATAAGTGGAAGAGTCAAAGAATGAAATAACACATAAACAAAAGAGATAAGTAAAAGAGTTAGAAAAGAAAAGTACATATATGATGTCAATATGATAGAATAATAGAAAGAAAGAGATAGAAAATTAGAAATAGGATTTTTTGAGGGTTCAATTTCTTTATAAAAAGAATATTATTAATTTATTAGAAAAAAATTTAAACATATTATTTATTAAATAATATTTATAATACTAATATAAATTTAAAATTATTAAATAATATTTATAATACGAATATAAATTTAAAATTATTAAATAATATTTATAATACGAATATAAATTCAAAGTCAATTAAAATATTTTAAAATTTTAATTAAAAATATTTTTTAATATAATTTTACTATTAATTTTTTTATTTTATAATAATATATTAATATTAAATTTTATCGAGTTCTTTGAGATTTTGAAACTTACAACTTTTTTTACTTATTTGATCCTCGAGTCAGTATATATATAAAATAGTGATAGGCATTTTCGCCTCTAGACGTCTTTTATGAATATTTCAATTATAGTTATTAGTATTTGTTTCTATATTTTTTTTATCTGATTTTGGTAGGAATAGCTTAGTCTCTAAATTCTGTCCTGTATTAGATATTTTGGTGGCGTCAAATGTAATTTCATGAAGTGGATATTCTACGTCTCTCAATTCTAACGTGCTAATATTACTAAACTTATGATAATAAATACATCATATCTTAATATTTATGTAAAAGTGAATTATATTTATTAATTTAGTAATATTTATGAAATCCAATAAACATATTTAATACTATTAATACCAAAAAAATATGTTTACTAATTTATATCCATTAATATTAATTTTAATATTTTTTATATGTATTTATTGATATTATGTTAGTATATGCTATTTATGAATTTAAAATTTACTAATATCTAATATATACTCAATAATGTAATCTATTAATTTGTATTTACTAACAAATGTTAATATTATTATATATTTATTATGATTTTTATGGCTATATATTATATTATATTCTAATAAACACATAATACGTTATATTTGTTAATTTTAATATTATTCTGTGTAATATTAATGTTGTCCATTTAATATTAAATACATATGTAAAAGACATGACAGTGTAAATGTTTTATATTTTTTATTTTGATATTTTTTTTGTATGTTTTTATAAAAGGCAACTATTTTAATATTGATATAACATATGATAGACACATTATTTTTATTTAATGAAATGTACACAGGCCGATAAGTATTCAAGCTGACAAGTATTAAGGTTGACAAGTACTCAGCGAACACCAACATTCCAACTTTCCTTGTATTGACATATGTGACAAATAAACAAATCCCAATAAAGGTCCTTCCATACTCTGACAAAGAAGAAACTACATGTTTTCTATAAATAATGCAGAACAACAACAATCATACTTTATGCAAAAGAGACTTTACATCTTCCTACTGTCACAGTGCAGAGCAACTATCATATTTCTGAAGCTATATATCTTTCTCATAACACTAAGTATGATAATATAAATAATGAACAATGAGTAAAATAAGGAAACTTTTGAAATCAACTCTAAGAAACATTGGAGACGTCTTAAAACTAAACACTAATTGAAATATCTAATCTTTGACAAGTATTTATCAGTCATCCACTTATTAGAAAGATAGGAGATTTATTTTGAAAATCAAACACAATTAACACTTTGAAATCTTATTCTTAGCTTTAAGATTTTGTAATAACATTTATTCTTCTCCAACTCTGTAAGTTTTACAAGAACAATAACATTTGGTTTACTTCAGAATCCTAACTCAGAAAAATAGCCAGGCACAGGTAGAAGAAACCAAACAGTTTCATAAAAGTCGAAATGAGATAAATCCTTTTTTTTTTTTTCTCACTTTCCCTTTTCTCTTTACGACAAATTCTCATGTGTGGAGTTCGGCGTGGTTGTGTCACAAAATCAATCTTTTATTTATTTTGCATGGCCAGGGACGTGCTTCTTCATGCAAAAGAAAAAGAAATATTATGTTTCAGTTTTGATTAATGAACTAATTAGGCATTTACATGAGAACTCCCTTGTAATAAGATAGTGTGCTTGACGTTATGGTTGGGTTTGAATAAAATTGAAAATAATGAAATACAGAACAGCGAAAAAATAATTAAAAACACTTTTTTTAGTTGTTTAACATTTTTGGATGGATTTCAAAAATTATAATTAATAATCCATTTATGAAAAATTAATGCATTTTATTTTTTACTTTTCAAAAAATTGTTAATATTTTTGGTGGAGTTACGTGTATTATTGACATTAGAAAATTAAATTATGATAAATTAAATATTTAAGATTCTCATTCAACGCACAGACTAAAATAATTTCATATTAGTGGAGTTTCGTGGTGCAGAGTTGAATAGATGAGAAATTAAAAGTTAAAAAATTATTAATTCTGAATAGTTATAGAAGATACGTAATAGAGTATGTAATTAGGAAAAATAGAGAGACGCGTGTGTAAAATGGAATTAAATAGTTGACTAAAGAAAAAAAAAAAAGAAAAAAAGGGAGTTAGAAAATGATTTCCTTTGGAAGTTTCTGGGGTGATTACATAAATTATTGATCCCACTGGTACACCGTCTCTGACCAAAATCTGACGTAACTGGAACCAAGACTTCGTAATTTATGAAGCTTCTCTACCCCTTCACCAATCACAAAAACGAATCGTTTATAAGCTTCCGCTTTTGCTTCACTTCACGAAATCTTATACCCTCTCTCTCTCTCAAAACCTTCACCTTCTTCCTCTAGAGTGAGCCAAATGAAGAACTCAAATGGCTCTAAAGAAAATGGAGGAATTTACCTTTTTCTCCTCCTCCTCCTCATCGTTGTTGTTCCTCTTGCGGCTGCACAATCTACTGAGAATAACCAAAACGAATCGTATTACAACCGCTTCAGCCCTTCCATGGCCATCATAATCGTCATCCTCATCGCCGCGGTCTTCCTCATGGGCTTCTTCTCCATCTACATCCGCCACTGCGCCGACTCCCCCTCCGCCAGCATCCGCAACCTCACCGGAGTCGCCGTCCGCCCGCGCCGCGGCCTCGACCAGGCGGTCATCGACACTTTCCCCACGCTCGAGTACTCCGTGGTCAAGATCCACAAGCTCGGAAAGGGAACGCTGGAGTGCGCCGTTTGCTTAAACGAGTTCGAGGACACCGAAACGCTGCGTTTGATCCCCAAGTGCGATCACGTGTTCCACCCCGAGTGCATCGACGAGTGGCTCTCCTCGCACACCACCTGCCCCGTCTGCCGGGCCAACCTCGTCCCTGAGCCCGGAGACTCCGTCAGAGGAATTCCCGTTCTCAACGCTGACATCGAGGCCCAATCCGAAGCCCAAACCGAGGCCCACAACGACGCTGTTGAGCCTCTTCCCGAACAACAGCAAGAGCCAAAGCTTCCAATTTCCTCCGAACCCCCTCAAATGCTCGACCTAAACCAGACGCTCAACCGGAACCGCACGAGAGGCTCCCGGTCGGGCCGCCCGCGCCGGTTCCCGCGCTCTCACTCGACCGGTCATTCGCTGGTCCAGCCCGGCGAGGACACTGAACGGTTCACCCTGAGGCTTCCCGAGGAAGTTAGAAAACAGATACTTCTCAACCCGGAGCTGCATCGAGCGAGAAGCTTGGTTGTGTTGCCCAGGGAAGGTAGTTCGCGGCGCGGATATCGAACCGGCGAGGGAAGTAGCAGAGGGAGGTCTTCGAGGCGGTTGGACCGGGGGTTTAAGTCCGACCGGTGGGTTTTCACTATGGCGCCGCCCTTCTTAGTGAGGGCCTCCTCGGTTAGGTCGCCAAGGGTGGCCAACAACGGCGGCGCAGGGACATCTGATTCTGCGCCCTTTCCGCCGCCGGCTGTTGTGGAATCTGTTTAGTCCCCTTTGTTCAATATTTTATTGAATTAATCGATTTTTTTCTGCCACGATTTATTTATTTGGTCTGGAATTCGGAAGATTTGTATAATATTTGGCACCCTTGTTTTGCGTTGAAGAAAATTAGCTGGAATTGGGAAGGGTGATAGTTTCGTAAGAAAGGAATGGCAGAAAGTAGAATGCATCGGGAGCGACGAGAACAGAAAGCAGATTGTTGTTTGGAGGCGCCGGGAAAATGGCATGCAGAATACGTGTACAGACTATACATGATGACACGAAAATCCAAAGGAGGCTGAGAAGCACAGCTACCATAACGCAGGAGGAAGAACATGTCAGAAAATCGAAATTATGTTCGGCAGCCACGAAAATAACCCAGACATAAATAAGATGTAGAAAAAAATATGTACTTTAATTATAATTTTTGTAATTCTAGTTTTGCAAAGAAAGTATTTTTTTTATAATCACTTGTGTGACTAATAACATTTTAAGAATGATGTCTTACCTTAAAAAACAAAGAATCTGGGTCCGGGATTATTCTATAAAGAGAATGTGTTTCGTTTTGTTAGATCAGAAATGCATTAACTAGTTTCTTTTTTACTGTGACCAATTTATTAGTTTACAATCACTTGACATTGTTTTAAACTTGTTCTTTTGACTTTATTTATTTTGTGTCTTCATAATTTGAATCATTAATTTTAATTTAGAGTATTTGTTTTAGGATAACTAAATAACATTTATTGTATGCATCACTTGAAATTATTATTTATTTTTTCATATAATATATTAACAATTAACTTATGTCATATGATATACTACGAGAAACAGTAGAGACCTTCAACTTTAGGAAATCAAACATATTTTTGTATATAAACCAAAAAAAATAAAATTAACTCATTTTACCCGAATAATAACATATGCAAGTCAATTTTTTGACAAAATTGTTTTTTGTCAAATATAACAACACTACTATTATTATTACTTATGTAATCAATATATTTTTTTAAAATTATTTATTACCTTAGTTATTAATAACACATTTAATAACTGACACAAAAAGAGTTTCTAAATAAAATCACACATTTAATTTGAGGTTCGTCCATACTTAGTTTTATTTATAGCCAATGTGAATGGAATCTTGAACATAAATAATAGACTAAATAAGTCTGTTAATATAAATTTTAAAATAATGATTTTATAAATCAAAAATATTTTTGCTAATATTTTATATATTAAACAAAACATTTTAAGATTTTATAATTCAAACTTAAATATTATATATAATATATTGTATATCATGAATTAAAAAAACTATGAATGTTACTTTAATTTACTATCTAATTTTGGTGAAATTTATTTTTTTATACAGTGACCTAAATTATTAGCTTACAATCACTTGACAATTGTATTTAAACTTTTTTAAAACAAAATCAATGACTTTTGACTTTATTTATTTTGTGTCTTCATAATTTTGAATCATTAATTTTAATTTAGAGTATTTTATTTTAGGATAAATAAATAACTTTATTTCGTGGATATTGTATGCGTTTTTCATATAATATATTATGTGTGTGTATGTATGTCAATGGATCTTTGTCATGAATGGTATTGAACATGACATATTTCTATATACTTGATTATTTAGTATTCCGTAAAAAATAAGATATGAAAATTAGAGATATTTTGTAATTTGTTTGAATAAAAATTTAAATTTATGTTGATATCTTTCAAAAATTTCTAGCTTATTTTTTTTCTTGTTATTTTTATTTAAAATTTGTGATCATTGATTGTTATACGAAAGTAAAGACTGTTACAGATGATAGAACTCCACTATGAACGTATGAAGTTTTCTATTTTAATGTTTTGTTTTAGTATATGAAGTTTTCTATTTTGATGTTTTGTTTTAGTATATGTATATATTTTCTATTTTAAATGATATAGTTAGAGATGTTACAAATTTCATGTTTTTTGAGATTTTATAAATATATAATCTATAATAAATTAAAGATTTTAAAATTTTATTTAGTATTATTTCTACAATTTGGTGATTTTTTAAATAAGTTAATGAATCAACTCATTTCATCACGAGTTTAACATGAACTAGTGAGTTTTTCATATAAATAGAATTAATTATTTAACCCATTGTAAAAATGTGTCATTTTGAGATTAATTAAAGTCCAAATTCATTTTAGACCAGGTTAATCTATAAGTTTTAAAGATGGTAATTAAGTTGATTTAAATTTAAGTTATATCTAAATTTTATCAATTAAATTTAATTTGGTTAGCTTGTTAATATTTACGTTATTCTTTTACATATATTATTAATTTTTCATATAAAATATTACAAAAACATGTAGTAAACATGACTAGACCAAGACACTTAATAAAAATAGACAAGGTTAATAAAAGTTTTAAAAGAATGAAGAAAAGAAGTAGAAGAAAATAAAAATTCGAAAGGCTCAAGTGTTTTCTATAGAAGGTCTAGAATATATTAATTAAATTGTTTATAATAGTTACTAAAAACGTTGGATTGATTAAAGTCGAAAAAAAAATGAAACAACTGAACCCATTAAGTTAATTGGTTTAGTTCAAATTTGAAGTAAAAAATAAATAAAATCGATTTGATTAGTTTAATATAGATTTAACCTAATGTAGAAAAAACTAACAAAGTTGAGCATGTCAAAATTGAGAAATTTAAAAGATATTAAAGCCTTTTATAATTGTATGTTACCAAAAAAAAGGCATACAAATGAGTCGTATTATTAGAATTTAACGGACATACATTATTAGGGCAAAAGCTTTTACATTGTTGAGCAATTAAAAAAAAAATTGCTTACACAATTTGTGGTTGAAGGAGAATATAAGAAAAATTATATCTTTTGACTAATATATTGAACAATAACAGTGAGATGTTGTTTCATTGGAGATTAAAAAAATAAAATAAAAACTATAAGAATAACCAATTCCGAAATAAAGCTTATTTTATTTTATTAAAATTGTGATATTTTTTGATTTAAAACTTTGACATAATTAATTTGACCTCTTCAATTAACTAGAGTCTTGTGGCAGCGGGGTTATATTTGACTTGGCCTTCTAATATTTATTATTTTAGTAATGATATTTCTAGTTTGTTTTCTCTCTTATTTTTTCTTTTTCAGAGAAAGTTTGTTTTCTTTTTTGTTTTCTCTCTTCTTTTTTCTTTCTTAGAGAAATTTTGTTTTCTTTGAAAAACAGTTTGAAAGCTTAATTATGAAATGTCTGCAGATATCTTAATGTTTTTATTTTCCTGGTTGGCATTAATTTTTTCCATCTTATGTATATTTTATCAATAGGTGGCACACGACATTTCACCCCAACTGAATTATCCGGTCTTTGAATCCACAATGTTGGGAAACATTAGAATGTTTATACATTAGGAAGACAATGCTATGTGTTTTTTTGACAACATTTAATACCGTGTTAAAAAACTCTGCCTCACTTTATTATCCTTTATAACAGGAGTTTAATGTATCTTTACTCATTAAAATTTGTATAAGGTTTTTATGTTCGATAACGGTAAGAGTAGTTCCGCAGTGGTGGTTGATCCTAAACGCGGCCACTTTGCATTCTTTTACTCCATTTCTTCTGGTGAAAGTTTTTCTCTAATCACATGGGAGTATTTCTTAGTGAATAGATACCATTGAGGTTGGTGAACAAACATCATTAAACTGTTATAGTTTTATTATATTTTTTATATTACAGTTGTTGAAAATCTAAGTCAAATCAAATTGAATAAAAAATTGTTAATTTTTACGTTAATTATGTATATAACAATTATTTAGAGACTAATTTTTAATTACAAAATAAAATAGTTGCTAATTGTAATTAAAATAGCTGCCAAATTAGATTTTGGTGACTAAATAACTACAAAATAGAAATAATGATTGAATTTATTGATTAATTAAGTCAAGATAATTTGTATCTAACATTAGTTACCATACCAAGGTTTTAGTTACCTACATCATTAAATTTTAAATTGGTTTCTAAGTAAATTTAGAATCTAATGGTATAAGTCACTAGAACTTTGGTAACTAATGTTAGATACCAATTATATTGACTTAATTGATCACCAAATTCATATTTTGTAGTTATTTAACAATTAAAATTTAATTTGGTGACTATTTTGATCATAATTAGCAACAATTTCATTTGATAGCTAAAATTTGATCTCTAAATAACTTTTTTTTCTTATAGTAAACTGATGTAAATTTATGTTAAATTTCATCATATCCAACATAAATTTGTATTTAATTTGATTATATTCAACATAAAATTACGTTGATTTAACTATCCGATGTAAAATTTAACACTAAAACTATACTGTTAAAGTCTATATATCAGACAAAGCTTATTTGATAATAAATATATCTATATTTTTATGTATGTTACTGTTATAATCTGATGTAAAAATATTTTTCTAAGTCAAGTATAAGTATGAAATAAATGAACTTTGTTTTTTACATCTCTTACATTTACATTGAATTTTTATATGTGGTAATTAAAGACTGGAAATTAATGTGAAGGACATATGTGATGTGAATGTTAAGAAAATAGATATAACAATTAACTATGGAACGTCCTTAGTGCATGGTGGTAGATCAATGACTAAATTTTAAGATCATGTATCTATTTACACACTCAAACTTATATTTAAAACATTTTAAAAGATGAGTGTGGTAATCTAATTGCAATTTTTTACATTTAACTATTTTAGAAGTTTGGCCAAATTATTGGAACTTGGACAAAATAATTTGACTAAGGTTTTTTTGTGACATAATACCTCGGTAGACTTTGATAATTAAAAGGAGAATTTACTAACGGTCATATGAAGCAAGCAGGTCAAAAGCTGATTATAATAAGATCCATTATTTAGCCCTCTAATTTGAACGGAATTTGGAATTATTAACCCTGTCCTAGACTCTATTCAAATCATAGTCTTAATACTCGTTGTTGGCCATTATTACGACTTCATTTAATGCATATTTTATTGCATGAACAGAGATAATGTGTTGTAGAAACAGTTTTTCGTTGTTTTCGAAATTTACGAAATACTGGGGGCCCACTCAGTGACCTACCCGAAAAGGCTGTCTCTGTAGCAACGAAACGTTCAACAAATATGGTTGTTAATTGATAATATAGCTGCCAAGTAAGACATCAATGGTTTTTTAGCAAAATGATGAATTTCAAAGACTCTAAATTATGGTTGGTAGAGATGTTGGCAAGGGACCAATTGTATCAAACAGTTGTAGAAGTGCTTAAAGTAGAAATTAATTGGACGGAGTGGGCACGTTGCGTGACTGAGTTTTGTTTTGTTAATACTACCTCTTTTTTATCAACCAATTCAATGTGTCTATCAGAGTTTCCAACTACTTTCTGCCCTTTTCACCCATAAAATCCTTAATTACATGTTGCACAGTATCCCTCCTTCAACACTCCCTAGCAGCCACCCACCTATGTTTCAATACGCACCAACCCACTAGTTGGGATAACGTGAACATCTCCACCAAACTTTAATTTCTTTCTATGCTGTTGCAAACATTAATACCTTCCCAGGCTCCTGGCTAAGGTGGTTTTTCTTTGTTCAACATTTTATAAAACATGTTCCCCCATTTTTCTTGCAAAATATTCAAACTATGATAAAAAGAAAAAACTAGATAAAAATAATCTAAAAAGGATCAATATTCTGCATGGGTTTTTCAATGTTATTTTAACTTGGTTAGTTTTTTATCTGTCTCACATATAGGGCGAGTTGTCTCTCGACAAGTTAACTCGAGTGTCTCATTTCGATTTTAGAGTCCTAGCATCTCGTCCGAGGGAGGCAATTTATAAATTTCTTCACATGCCACGTCAGATTAAATCTGTTTACATTTAGAGGATCCTATGAATACTTGGATTCGAAAATATCACATCTCATGCTGGAAAATTATCTCACATGAAAATTTTATTTTATATCAAAAAATTATTACGGAAAGATTGAAGAGGACGAGTGAGTAAACAAAAGTGGAATTCCTAACACTAAAAAAAATGTTGAAGGGGAAGATTTTATTAAAAAAGAAAAAAAAGTGAAATTTACCACATTGAAAATAAATAAGGAGAAATTAAGATCAAACTACTATTTAAAACAGAAATTGTCTATAAACCATCTTATTTCACCACAAATCAAAATAAATTGAAATTTATTACACTGAAAACAAATAAAGAAAAATCATCTCCCTATAAAACATCTTATCTCACCGCAGATTAAAATAGACCACCGTTCTATCAAAGAACTGTTATCCAACAACAAAACATCACTCCAAAGCACTACCTTTTAAACTCATCTTCAAAACATCACCGTTCTAAACCAGCTACCAATCATAACAACATACCTAAAATAACCTAAATTCATTTTTATTTTAGGCTAAACATCCCTAAAATCCAATAAAAAATTATTTATTTGATACTATCAATACCTCCAATTAAAAAATTATTTTCATTGCCAACTCAGATCGAAGATTATAGTTGTACAAGTATAAGATTCAGTATACATGAACTCAACATTAATTTAAATACTATATGCAGATCACTATGTGATCTTTAAAGTAACTTATTAGTGAAATTTATATAATTGGCAAATTTCTTAAACTAGAGTAAATTTTTTGTGAAATTCCCAAAATGGTGCAATTTTTTTTTTGAGAATTTAAGTAACTCATGCATATGTTGTACATATAATTGTGAATAAGTCATTATTGTACTATTTAAAGTATGGTTAAATGATATGGTTAGACTAATGCACACTACTGCACAATTACAGGGCGATTAATTCTTCTATCCTTCTTTTGTTTTATGTTGTATTGGGTTATGCACAGAAAATTAATGCATAGTAATAAAACCATTTTGGAATGAAAAAATGGTTACTTACTGTCAAGAAATTTTACCTGATGTAAAGAAAATTTATTTAAGATAGTGAAATAAGAAGATGATTTTTATATACTAAAAATTTAAATTATTTGAATAAAAAAAGGTTAAAACTTTTTAAATTGGTTTGGCAACCAATTTTATATATATTTTGCTTGAAGAATGATACCATTCATGTTTACTATGTTTTAAAATAAATTACAGCAATGGTTCTTTTTATAAAAGAAAAAAAAAGAAAGAGCTAAAATTATCGATTATTTTTATATATAAAAAGAAAGTAGTTTTAAGAAGAAAAAAATTCTAAATAAGTTTTAAAAACTAACCAAATCAAATAATTTAAATTTTTACTATGTAAAAATCATTTTTTTATTTAATTACCTTTAACATTCATTTTATTTTGGTAACTTTGACAACAAGTAACCATTATTTTATTCAAATTAACTTTATATTTATTTCAATTATTTAATGACAATTAATTTCAATCATACATATTCAATCAAATTCCCAAAAGGACTTCATCATTATAAATTAATTTTATGTGAACAACCCACTACAACATGGGAAAAAGAGAAAAGGAAGGGTGTAAGAATGAGAATCAAGAATTTAATCTATGAGAAATTGTACTGTAGTATATTTTAATTAATCAACTAATTAGTTAATTAAAATAGTACTTTTATTGCATGGTTTTATTCATTTAACTAAAATGATGTTTTCTTTTTACAATCTCACATAATCTTAACTTAAATTATAATGATATCATTTATTCACAATGATACCGTGGAGTGTACCATTTATCCAAATCTGACAAAAAAAATAAATAAATTACACCATTTTAAGACTTAAAAAAAAATTACACTAGTTTGGACTCCTATTCGTTAATATCTTATCCAATTAAATTAAAGATATATAAAGTATTAAAGAAACTTAAATCGTAATAAATAAAATAAATAAGATTCTCTAGATAAAAAAGAAAGAGATTATAAGAAAAAACAATCTAATTCTCTAGATAAGACACTAATCATTCATCTTTTCTAGGTTGAAGAGTCTTAAATACAGAAGGCAACACAACCTAAAAGCATAAATAATTCCGCACTAGTATAAAATTCTCCCTGTGGTCTTCTAAGCAGGGCATGGTCTTTATACGGGCCTAGGAAGATTATTGCATTTCAGAAGGCCGAAACCTGGACCTCTTTCTTTCAGCACCCTTAAACTTTCTTTCTCCACTTTCATAAGTTGAGGTCGTCGATAGATTGAGAACGTTACAAGTGTATTCTGGATTAAATAAATCAGAAATATTACTATGAATTACTTAATTTAAAAATGCATTTTGTATTTTGTAATATGAAATTTAGTTTCTCAATTCAGAATTCAGTTTCTAAATCTGGAATTCAATTTCTAAATTGCACTATCCTACAATACCGTTCAAAACATATTTTACATTATACAATTTAAAATATATTCTAAATTGAAAAATATAAAAATCTTCCCATGCCTGCGCAATTTCAATTTTTCCAACACCGTTGATGGAGGAAGAATGAACAGTGAGGCTTTACCAAGCCCAATACTAAGCCCAGTTGACTGGCCCGCTTCACTTGCTGTGAAAAGCAAGTGAAGGAAGTTCGCGCGAACTGAATGAGCAAGCGGAGAAAGTAGAAAGATGCAGAAGCAGAAGGAGGACGAAGAGAAAAACATTGATGGAAAGCAGAAGAAGAGTTCCGTGGTGATAAGAATACCTTCTTATCAGGAAGTGGTTGAAAGTTCACAGGCCAAATCGACTCCACCATCTCTCTTCCTTCCCTCGCAATCGTTTTCCCAAGCTTTCGCCTTCGTCAAATCCTCCGAGTTCTACGCTCCTCCTCCTCCTCCTCCACAATCCAGGTATACACGCTTCTAATTTCTGCATCTTAATTCTTCACTCATTATCACCATCACCGTTATTACTTTATATCTTATTTCTGTTAATTCTTTTGTTTATTAGGGAAACTGCTCCATCGGACGCTCCATCTTCAACTTCGACACCATCTCCCGCTGCTGCTGCTGCTGCTTCTTCATCTTCATCAAAATTACCTGCCTCTCAGGCCTCTCAAAATCGTAATTCGATACTTGTGAGCCATAGACAGGTCGAATGCCTTTTAAAATTGTTATCATAAAAGTACGACAATCGCTATGAGTTCAGCGCATTCTAATTAAATTCTTATATTATTTTTTCTCGTGTATAATATTAGGAGATTTTATGTCGAAGTGTTTCATAAATTATCAGTGTCTTGAAGTGAATTTTCTTTTCCGTTCTGTAGAAGGGAAACCCCTTGCTCAAACACATTAGGAACGTTAGATGGATGTTTGCCGATGTTGTTTGTGACTACATGCTTGGCCAAAGCTCCTGTGCTCTCTATCTCAGGTTATTTTCTCTCTTATTAAGTTTTTCTGCTGAATTTAGAGGTTGTACTGCGCTGGAAGTTCTAGAGTTTGTTTGTTGCGAACTTGCTGTCCTCAGTGTCAATGCCAATACACAGTGATTCTTATAAGTTTCTGGAAAAATTACGTTGTTGAAAATCCATATCAAACTGTCAATCAACACTCGATATTTATGATTCAATGTAGTGGATTGACTATTATATAGTTTATCATTGTGCTTGCGGAGTTGCTTTTATAGTGCATTCCTTGTTATGCATGGTCACTTCAATATCTTACATGTTATTCTTCTACTAGTTGGGTTTATTACAGTTCCATTTTTTGAAATCAACTTAACTTAGTTGGACGGTTTAATGCAGTCTTCGGTATCATCTTCTGCATCCAGACTACTTGTATTACAGAATTAGGGAGTTGCAGAAGAATTTCAAGCTTCGTGTGGTTTTATGCCATGTTGATGTGGTCAGGCTCTCATTCAAACTTCTATAGCATCTATTTTAGCTTTTTCCAATGATTTATCTAGAAATTTATAATTAACTGTACCTGTTCTGCTATATATGCAGAGGAAGTGACATTTCTCGTGTTTTCTTGTTAATTTCAGGAAGATGTAATAAAGCCTCTACTTGAAGTCACAAAAACAGCTTTGCTTCACGACTGTACGCTCCTATGTGGATGGAGGTGCAATTGATTTTACTTTTAACTGCTTGTGAAGTATGCATACTGAAGATATCATCTTTTTTCTTTACCCTCCCGAGGATGAGTGTGCTGCTATTATCTACTGCGCTCTTGTAAACTTCTTATCAAACTGAGTAGAAAATTTAACATGCGATCAAAATTTCTTGTTAAGGATAAAATTTTGTGGTTGCAACTTGATGAAGCATGTTAATGTGACTATCTATTTTCCAACTGTTTTTTTGTGACTCAATTATAATATACACCTTGGAAGAAGAAATGCTTATGTAGTTTCTTTCGGAGCCTTTTGTTCAATTTCCATTTAAAGGAGCTTGAGAGTAATGTAGCATCAACATACATGTGAATTTCAATATATGTAGTAGCATCTGGCAAGATTTGACTTACATGTCTAATTAGTTATATGTGATTCCTTTGCACTGTTGTTAGTCTGGAGGAATGTGGCCGTTACTTGGAGACCATAAAAGTCTATGAAAACAAGCCTGCAGACATTATTCAAGGCCAAATGGATACAGATTATCTATCACGGGTATGGTAATGTTTCTTCTTTTCTGTTCGTTAATTTTTACGGGTTATATTCAATACTTTCAAAAGCAAATTGTAAAGGGTGCAATTCGTAAATTGATTAAATTCTAAGCATGGCCACCAATTGTGCTGAAGCTATTTTATTTTCAACTGTAGCTAACACATGCCCTTACGACAGTACGACATGTTAACAAGACTGATGTTGTCACCCTTGGTACGACATTTGGGGTACGTCAGCTGCTTTTTAGTACACGCAGAGACACATATTGATTGATTTAATTCACAAAAGAATTTTCATCAAGCTATATTCTTGTCTTTTCAGTCTCTTTCTAACATTATGGGTGCATCTATGGAAGATCTAGCTCGTTGCCCTGGCATAGGAGAGCGCAAGGTATATTGATGTTACCAATGGTGAAACTGCAATGGGACTATGATTTGCACTTGCACTTTTTTTGTAGCATTGGTTGAATGATCTTGAGTCGCTGCTCACTTATATTAACAAAAAGAAATTCTGAATCTTCCTGATGACAGGTCAAGCGCTTGTTTGACACCTTTCATGAACCTTTCAAACGGGTGGACTCAAGCCGTCAGGCCATTCCAGATACTTCTGTTCAGAACAAGCCAGCTAGCCCAGTGTCATCAATCAGGAACAATACTGAATCTTCCTCCTTGATTGAAGACAAACAAGAGGATGTAGATGATGTGAGCAAACGTAAGAAGAAAGAACCCGAAGTTACTGTCAAGTCTGCCCTTTCTGCAGCTTTTGCCAAATACTCCAATAGAGTTGGAAAGCGGAAAAGAACTTCACACGTGGAGGAAAAGGGAGAATCAGATGTTTTCAAAGAATCAGAAGCTGAAATATAAAATTACCATGAAGTTTTTCACTGGTTGTTCAATAATTTAGCCTTGAGCAATCCTATGATAGAGGCTTCGGTTATTATGTCTATGCATGTAAGCCATGGAAACTCTATTGGGACTGTAAAGGGGAAACATTTGTAACAAGTGAAGAAGTAGTACTTATAATATGATAGCTGAACTGGTAGGAGGTTAGGAGGCTTTAATCAAATGGGAAGGAAGAGAAAAACTGGTGGGGGCGCATTTAGGGTATAACAATAAATGGAGGAATGATTGGATTTTCGGTTGAGAGAAGTTTTCCCTGTTTAAGAGCTCATTTTTGTACATTGTGTTTACCTTCTTCTGTTGATTCTCAAACCATATTGGGATTTTTTTGTCCAATGTTTGTATAAGATGTAGCCCATTTCTGAAACCACGTAAGCGTATAACAACAAATAGAGCAGAGATTGGATTTTCGGTTGTTGAGATAAGTTTTCCCCACTTAAGGTACTTTGTAATTATGTCTAACTCCTTTTCTTCATTCTGAAACCACATTGGGATTTTTTTAGTCGAATTTTCAATCAGTTCTAACCTATTTTCTGAATCAGTATCTTTCAAACTCCTCTTCTGTCTATTGCATTATTCATTTTTGGATTTTGCCCTGCTACCATTTTAGGGTAGTGTTGGGGGTGTAGAGCTTTAGGAGGTACAGGTGGTGGTGCATATTTCCGGATGGGGCTCGGAAGTTTTCAACTTTACTACCGGATGCAATAATAATATCATAATGACTACATAAGTTAGAAAATAATATATTACAGATCGAGTTATAACCCTACTTAGGAACCTATGATCTACCTACTTGGTAATTTCTGCCAATGTTTTGGATGTTGTATTTTTCGACATTGTCAAGATGACTCTAGAAAAGTGATTTTAATATTTAATGGGGAACGAAGGAATATACGACAGATGGTTATAATGGACTTTTAGTTCTCCAAAGTCTGGGTTAAAAATACCCATAATCTACGTAATGATTTCCCATCATCCAGAGTTTTGGTTCATCCGTTGTTGTTCGGGTGGGTAACATTGATATTTCTCCATTCTGATGGGCTGTTGCCTGTTGCAATCATTTTGCTGATCTTTTCAATCAGGAAATGTCCATTGATATGACATGCGGGGATTCCTTCTTGTGCTACATGCCTTGTGGGGAATCCTTGCTTTCAGCCAGACACCAGTAATGCAAGTCAAAATAGGTCAGCATTATTCCATTATATCCGTCACGTCTGCATGTTGGTATTTCTCCTTATAGTAAAAGTGAATTAGCTTTTAATATGGTTGTCTCCTATTGCACCTTATGCTAACGCCTAAAATTCAGCTCTTTCCAATTGCCAGATAGAAAGAAGATAGATTCCATCGATGTCCTTGTCAACCTCTAAGAGGGGGAGCTCTATATTTAAGGTCGTTTTCCGTTGGCCTAAAGTGATTCAGTCTGATTTGAGGTATGTCAGTAAGTTTGTTTTTACGCTGTGAGTTACGGGATTTAAGAATTTACGGGAAACGAAACTCTTGAATATTAGGTTTCATCATACTGCAGAAGAAATGTTCTGTTCATATTAGCGACATAATTATTAGAAAGTTCATATTCCTCTTATTTTCTACCTCGTATCTATGCAAGTTTGTCATGACAAAGGCAATCTAAAAAATACAGATATTAAAATGATAAGAGCAAAATCTAGGACTAAAAGTTCCATGACTTCTTATCGTCTTTCTGTTTACATTTTTCTTCCCTCTCCTCCGCTATTGAAGGCAGTAGGGATGAGGGAATTCCATTGGTCTTTGCCAATTCAATGGTGCCCCCATTAAGTGTGATATTGCTCGTGTTTTGGGGCCTAATGTTTGTCCAAGGACTATTTTAGTCTAAGACGAATACTACTTTATTTCTAGGCTGCTTCTGCTCTTCTCAGATCAGACAGAATGTCGAAGAAACATAATGCACATCTAATGACTTGGACTTGGCGTTTGTTTCTGAAATCGTACGGAGCTAGAACTAAGAGAGGATGGGTTCCTAACAAGAGGTATCAGTGATTGTACAACATCTATCATGAGCGGCCTGTAATCAGCTTCTGGCTGTATGCACAATGCTGCAATGGCAGCTATCTGCAAAATCCCATAGAAGCAGAAAGCAAATGTTACTTGATAGGAAAAATATGGTTAGTCCAAGACATTAAATGACAGTGAAGACAATGAGAGAATAACTACGACTAAACGAAACCAAAGTTGACCTGAATTAAATCCTTCTTCGAGTACTGTCCGCGTAGAGCTGGGTCAACCATTTCAATCACCTTTTCTCTGTTTGTCAACCTTGGAAGAGCCTGATGAATACGTAATATCACATGCAACAAAATTAGTATGTGACAAAACTAGAAACTTAATTCTCAACTCAGTTTTTTTATCCTCTGATTTTCTTTAAACAAAAGTTACATAATCAATTTTGTTCTATTAAAAATTGCAGGGTGCTATTTACTAACCCAAGAGACAAGGACGTGTTCTCCCGGGGCCCGCTTGATATCAACAGGTACACGTCCCGTGAGGAGTTCAAGAAGAACCACACCATAGCTGTAAACATCTGACTTTGTGGTAAGCTTACCCGTGGCGTACCTACGATGCCCAAATTCAAGGGACAAAATAAATTTATGCAATAAGTTATCAAAAAAGTTGTAAATATATCATGAGTGGTGTGCAGTATGTAATTTATATGTCATGTTTCATAAAATTGAAAATCACAGCCTGCTTGATAAGGACTTGACTGTGACCATGTGCATGGTTCTTTTTTTTAACGTTGTCATTTATGTACTGGGATTGGGTGAAGAATGAAGATAAGGCAGCGCGCTTCGGAATGACAGATGAATTGGGGCACTCGTAATACTCACTCTGGTGCCAGATATCCAGTGGTCCCCAACACACGGGTGGAAACCTGACCGTTCCTCTTCTCTGATCCCATCTTAGCCAATCCAAAATCAGACACCTTGGCACGGAAATTTTGATCCAGTAGAACGTTGTTACTCTTGAAGTCTCTGTGGATCACAGGAGAGACTGCATGTTCATGAAGGAATTCCAGTGCCCTGGCACAATCAAGGGCTATCCTCATCCGGGCCCACCAATCCAACGATTGAGTTTGATCGTTGGGGGAGTGAAGATGGTGTTGAAGTGTACCATTGGGCATGTATTCAAAAATCAATAACCTGTGGTGTTGGTCAGCGCAATAGCCAAGTAACTCCACCAAATATGGAGAGTGCAAGCGACTTAGGAGATCGACCTGCAATAAATGTCATTTAGTCTTCACACCCATGTGCTGGATTTGAATAAAGCTCACAATATGAGTTGGCAAGTGGGATTAAAAGGTAAAGGGATGTTCATTCCATTTTCATGGTCCCAAATTTGGTTGCAAAACGCCAGAGATTTTTTTTTTTTAAATGATAATCGGTGACAGGAAATGTCTTACTGTCTGTATTTTATTGACCTGCGAATAAGTTTTATTGATATTTTGATTCAATAGTAGTGCATAATTCAAATGACTTAAATCTTGATATCTTATTTTAATTTTATGAATGATTTTTTAATCTTTGACATGTTTTCACAGTTTACAAAATCTTCTAGGTTAGAAGATGCAGAAAAGTTAAAAATTTAAGATATTAGATTTAGAAAACCTATGCATAATTTATATCTCTAATTGTTAGAGTCAATTGTCAAGCCATGTAGGCATAGATAATATGCTACAGTAGGATATTAAGGTTGTCACGTGATAGTTTGTAAAATTCCTTTCACATTTAATGAACATTTCGTTACAACTTATAAATTTTGTTAGGCAAGCAATACAAGTGTGGGCTTAACAAAAGACAAAAACAAAGTCTCTGAACAAACTGGATCTAATACAGGGAAAGGAGACAGTGGGGGAGAGATAGTGCAAGTAAAAACAAGAAATAATTAAATCTTTGCGTGGTGAAAAGAAGAGGATATGTTAAATCATTAAATGAAGTACACTGACTCACCTCTATTCTGAAGGCACGCTCCCCTTGCTTACCCTCACTGCGAAGCAACTTAATTGCTGCCAAAGTGCCATCACTTAGAACTCCTCTAAACATCAAGCCAAGCCCTCCATTACTACCAATCACATTTCTTTCACTGAATCCATTTGTAGCAATTTCTAATTCCCTATATGTGAACACTTGGACTCCTCGAAATGTAGGTGCTGGGGTCCTGCTCAAATTTCCCCCGTGAAGACACCCACTCTTCACTTCTACAATAAATGTCTCCAAGCATTTATGGATTAGCTTCTGAATTTTAAAGCCTCACCCCTCGAAGACTATTTGAATTAATATTAAGAATAATTAATGAACTAATGATATGCTAGAGACAAAGTTATATGATCATCTGCAGCCTGGAAAGTTATACAGTTGTAATTCCTAGCAAATTAACTCTTCTATGTTTTCATATAGTTATGGTATTTGCTTCACTATTTAGTATTTAAGATACTGTTTGCAATTAATTGATAGCATGTAATGTGGCAACTAGTTACCTGGACTAGAATTCAACGTTGATGAAGTAATGAGCCTGCTGCTTGTGTCATGAAGCTCTCTGCTGTCTTCTTTGCAAGTTCCATTCTTGGTGGAAGATTTTTGGCGACGGATCAGGCATAGGACCACAAAAATGACAAATAGGACCGTAACTAAGGTAACCAATGAGACGGTTATGAGAATGGTTTTGGAGGGGAAATGGCCGTGGGTATGGCTATGTCTTTCTGAATGTAAGTGGTGGTGTGTGAAAGAATGGTTCTTAGTTGGTGGCCCTGCAGGCAGAGTGGTTGCAGTATTAACTTCCATGACTGACAACAGAGAGAAAAAATTAAATGGGTTGTGTGTTTGAGGTGAGAAAGAAGTTTGGGATTGGAAAGCAAGAAGTAAAAGAGGATGAGGGAGAGTGGGGAATGCCAAAATGGAATTTGTTTATGGTAATAAACAAAACAATGGGGATGCAAGTATTTTGCTAGTTGTAAGCCTCCTTTCCTAGGAGGGCAAGCCACCCTCTCGTGAATATTTAATTAAGTGGTTTTGGTGTACTTCCTTCGTCTCTTCTTTTGTTATTTTCTAAAGAATTGTCTTTTTCTTTGTATGAGAAAATCTTGGAAGCTTTTGCACAATCTTTCACTCACTCTCTCTCTAATAATTCCCCAATTATAGATCATACGCATTCTGTTTTACTAAAACAAGAATGTATTTATAGCCTAACTTTTTGTTAGTCTTCTTTGGAAATAGAAAACAAAGAAGATAATTATGCTTTTTGGCTGGCTGATGAGTCAATTTATATCTGCTATTGCTGCAGGGAGTGGTCACTGGTCAACCAGTTCCACCACTTTTAAGAGTGGAGCAAAGGGTTGAGTTTGTTAGGTGGACTTTGCCATCTCACCATTTACCATTCTCACCACTCACTGCCAATAACAACAATCCAATTACCACCTGCATAACTCAAAATCCCTCAATTCAATAACTACTACCACTTCCTGCTTCATTAAACCATTTCCATCATGCATCATTTTATATGGTTTACTTATTTCATTTGACTCGAACCCTAGCTCAAGGGGAGAAAATGACAAACAAACCTGCTGCATTAGGCTAATCTAAATGAGTAAGTATGCTATTTTACTTTGGTCTCTGCCCCTGCTTGTTCTTTTTTCAGGATATTCAAATCTGCTAGAAGAAAAATTAGAACTTAATAGTTTTCACATGAATGAATCAGAACTACGACATATTAAATTTGGCATTCATCTAATGACATAGGTCAAAACTAAAAATTTAGTATCAGCATAATTTTCCGTTTTATTTGCCATATGAAAAAAAGTATTACTCCCACATTTGACATATTTTTCTTTGTTCTAGTTCCTTCTTTAAAATAAAACTCTATACTTATATGATTTCGAAAAAATGATGGAAACTAAACTGTAAACACCTTTTCACATTAAGATCAAAATGTAAGGTTTTTTTTTTTTTTTATGTAATTAAAAACTTAATGAAAAAAAATAATCTATGAACAAAAATGTAATTTAACCAATAAAACATTATATATTGGAGGACCTGATTTTATACATTTTCGGCTTTCTTTCTATCCATTGAAATAATATTTCTTTTAATTATATTTTTCTATTATTTCTTTCTTTCCCTTTCCACTTCCCCATTTAAACGAGGTGTTGGAGTGAAATAGCTACATTTTGTCCAAGTTAAACTTTTTCAAAAAGGTAAATTGCAAGTATTTGGATAAAACTAATTAATTAGTGTTATGAATGTGTTTAGGCAGAAGAGTGATAATTACTTAGCATTTAGTAGGAGTATGGAGTGGAAAGAAGTCCCACATCTCTGATTGCTACTGAAGATTGGCAATCACATGCCTCTGTGTCGTGGAAAAAGTGAGTTGTGAAAACACCATAAGAGGAAACATTCTCTCAAACCTAAACACATTTGCTAATGCTCTAACTTTCTTCCCATCTCACCAAATAACATTTGCTACAAAGCCAATTATCCAATTGGGTATTCTTCAACTACCACTTTACATTACATAACTAATCATCACCTTTCCTCTTACCACAACATTACAATTATCTACCCTCATCATCACCCACTAATTAACTACCAATAATACATCAAATTAAACCCATCTCCTATCCCACTAGTACCATTCCACTCAATCAAATTAATATCACATTTCATAAAAAAATGCCTTTTCTATAAATATAAATTGAACCATTCACAAGTTATTTTATAGAAATTCTTTCATCTAACACTTCTTTCAAAATTGTGTATAAGTCAATTTTAATTTATGAAGAATCTATTTTTTTTCTTATCATTTTTACTTTTCTCTAAAAATCTTTATGAGTGAGTTAATTTAAATAGGTAATTTAAATAGGTACATATTCTCACCTAAATATTATTGGTGAATTTTTTTTCTAAAAGAGATTGGATAAAGAAAAACTTTAATCTTGAATAGCTACAAGGATATTAAAATATAGCCGTAAATAGTAGGTAACCTAATGATTTTAATTTAAAGTATTCTAACCAAAAATAAGTTAAAACATATAATATAAATATGTTGTCTTTTCTTAATATTTTTACCATGTTGCAATTATGTTTCTTTTATTGAGATACATAAATCTTAACTTTTTTATTATTTAATTGATTGATTTCTTTTATTTGATCGTTCTAAAAGGTAATAATTTCTTGAAGGGTATTGATAATGAGAGTTTGTCTAATTACAGGAAGAGTTAAGGGGTCAATCTGTGTATTTGTGAACTTGATGAATTTAATTGTAGAGTGGGCTGGACAAGTGTAGTTGGTTGAGTATGTGAACAGAAGCCCAGATAAATGGGCCCATAATCTCCCTGGCCCAATCGAGGAACCAGTAAGACCCATTCTTGGTCGGATTGTCGCTTCTTTTTGTTTTTATTTGTGTTCTTCAAATTCGAAGGTTGTTGCGTGGCCAGATAAACTGAATATAGGTACGTTCTTATCTGATCAGAGTATTGCTTTTTGAACCAAAGTACAGAGAAAGTTAAAGTTTCACCTTAAAATTACACGCGGAACATAAACAGCAGAAGTATATAAAACAAACTTATTATAATTATTAAATAATTAACTAAGTTAAAATGTAAACTATTGACATTAGAAACTTTAGTTTTAATATATTTTAAAAATTAATTTAATCAAGACTGAAAATTGTTTCAGTAAGTAGGATTCGTAAATATATCATTATAACTGTGATTGAGTAAAACATTTAAGCGTTCCTTAAATTTTACAAAATATAAATTTCTTTTAAATTAACAACTAATTAAAGAGCGATATTTAATTTGAAATAAATTAAAAGTAAAATAATGAAAAATTCAAATTTAATATATATGATTTACGTGATTATTTCGTATTGACTTGGATACCCCATTGTTTGAAGAGTCAAGATGATGTAAATATCATGTTCAAAAAGAAGAAAAATATATTTAGAGTGAAATTGGTTTAGCTCTTCCAGGTAATTTATCATAAAGCATTTCCACAATTTTCTATATTCATTAGGAAAATCAAGGAATGCTCGACTAGCATCACCTTAAAAAGGGAGAGAATTTATATTTCTACCTGTTATAGTTTGATTGAGAGTTTGAGGGTAAATACAATAAAAGTGTTTTGTGTCTCTAAATTTAGTAGGTAAAGTTTCATAATTCTTTATTAAGCCTTCATGTATATGTACAATTAATTTAAAGGTTTAACATAAATATAGTGTATCAAATATTTGCTGGATTATTCTGTAATTAATATGTCTCACTCAGTACAAATAATGAATATATTTCAACTACATTCCTCTACGGAGTAAAAATATAGGCTTACTTAGATTATTATAAAGGTTAATTAAGTATTAAAATTACATTGGTATATTATTAATTTATTAAACATTTGTGACTTTACTTATATCTTACCTAATTTGACTTTTTGGAGTGTATGGCAAACACATTCATCTATAGTAAAGGAAAGAAACATATTGATTGAATAAAAGAAGACCATGTAGTCCAAAAATAAAGACTTTTCAATGCATACAAAATACCATCCATTAGTCTTGTGAATGTTAGTTACTCCTTGTAGAAACATAATTATTTTTCTTAATTTTATTTATTTTTTAAATTTTTATTGAGCAAATACCCAATTTAGTTCATGAAAAAAATGTAATTGTGCCTAATTAAATAAATCTTTCATATAAGTCGTGCTTGACTCTTATATGATTTATAACCTTTGTAAGATTTATAGATAATATTACTTACACATTTTTTTTATTTCTTTAGTTTTCTTTAAAAAACTAATTTATAAGTTTATTAAAACTTGTTAACTGGTTGAGTAGAGATAAGATTGAATGGTGGATTACCATTTTCAAGATACTGGATAACATTTTCACATGATAGGCCTAACGAAGAAAATGACACATAGGAGTTTCATTACATAGAATTTAGTGTAGAAAATTTTAGGGGCAACACTTGGAATCCCAGATATTATTCATACATTTGCAAGACATTGCACTTTCTTCTCATTTTGTTCTCTCTGTCTTAGTGGATGCATACACCAATGTATATCAATTCTTTTCTTTGAAAATTGGAGCCAACTGCTAATGCTGTCAACAAAAGTATTAAAGATACTCTTGGTTTTGAAGAGATGTCAATTAGTTTTCATTTAGTGTCACTAATTTTAAGGGTGTTCCTAAATTCAGATTCCTTAAGCTTATGGCTATTAGTATTAAGTAAAAGTTGAATTCTTGGAAAGATAAGTTGATTATTAGTATGATGGACATGATTCAATTGGTTAATTCAATGATTACAGGTACAATTATCTATAGTTTTCACGTTTATAGACAATCTATTATTTGTTACTTCAATTGGAGTGTGGATATCTTAATGTTAATTTCTGAAATGATGCTTGATTTGTTGATAGTTTTATTTCTCAACATATTGACATCTCTAAACACATTAATTACATGGAATAGTTTGGATTGGAATATCCCAAACCCCTTTAATTATCTTCCTGGTATTGATAACATTAATTATATGATGTTTTTTTTTATAAAAAGGATGAACTCATATAGACAATGGATGATTTAGACATGCTTAGTTCATTCCATGGACCAAATTCTTAATTCTTTAGAAGTTGTTGGATAATTATTTATTCTCCGACATACATTTATAAGGAAAAGATATTAATTTATATTTTCAATGTAGTCCTTGCAATACTGACAAAGAAAATTAGATGTATATAATTTTAGTGTGTTTGCAAAGAAAACTAGTTCTATTGACTGTGACATTTAGTTAGCTGTTATCACTTTCATTACTTGGATCATTTGAAAATACAAACTGAACTTCCAAGAATAGTTTTTCAAGACATACACAAATTGTCCACATTTACTCAATAGGTAGTAAAGTATTCATCTTCTCATATCTTATAAAAAATAATTTATTTTAATTTAAAAAACAGTAAATGATAGAAAAATGCATAAGAGGTTTGCTCTACCTAGTTGGGCATTAAAATCTTCATTCATCTTGAATTGGTGTTCGAAATCCTTCCTATTAGAATATCTAAAGATAAAAATTACACACACATTTGAATGATATGTTACTCCATAAAGTTGTTCACCAAAGGAAATAGATGTTTTTATGTCTTCGCTAATCCTGGTACAACTAATAGACTTGAGTTTTTACAATTTGACCTTTTACCTTCAAATTTTAAGTTTGATTTTTTCATAAATCGTTTAAACCTCCCTGAATTTAGATTTTCTCATTTGAGTTACTATTTATTTCTTTTACATGAATTTTGGTTTGGTGTCCTTATATACTTTTTTACATTTCTTCAAGTTGAGAAGTTAAAATTTCATTGTGATGTTTAGTATGTAAAAATAGAAGGAATAATTTTCCTTTAATTTACAAATTTTATCCCCTGTTTTAATCATGATAACAAAGCTTAAACTATGAAGAATGTGTTGGCACAAAATATTATAATTTTCTTTCTCACTTGATAGATTTATAGTAAAATCTTTGTAAGTTCATGACCTCCAAGTTGGCAGCTTGTGATGATATTATTTGGCTCTCATTTTTATACCTTGCTCACTAAACACATGCACCCTGATACATTGAGCCAAAGAATTTGTCAGCAAGTTTGTTGTAAAGGAAAAGGACATGAAATATCATTGGCCTGACAGCTAACAGTGGTGAATTGGAGAGTACATATAGTGCAGAGAGAGACAAGATTGGAGATAGATTACCCTTTTATAACTGAGATGCATGCAAAAGAGACCTGCTCCTAATTCATCACAACTTGCCAACAGAATCTCATCAAGATGGTCTACAATGTCACATAAAACAACCTCAACCATGGACACCAACTAGACCAATCTTCAGCCTATACTTTACAATAATGTTTCAAAGTAGACAAGTTTTATCAGCAATTTTTTCACACACACAACTATTGAAAGAAGCTATTGTCAGTGGAGTTTGCTTTCTGTAATTTCATCCTAATACTGTTGTTTGTTCTTTCTTCATTCACTGGCAAGATAACAATTGATTTGTCATAATCCATGACTATTGGAAATCATAAATCATAACCAACACAGCTAAAGAAAGAACAAAACCACATAAATTTAAACATGCAAAACCTTATCTGATATAATGAGTAAATTTTTTAGCTACCATTTTATAACAAAAAAAAGTATCTACTAATTACTGTAATGAATCTGATAAAAATTTTCAACCATATTTTTTCATCCACAAAATTCTAATTCAATACTTTTACTTAAAAGGTTGAAAGAGAGCAGTTACTACACGGAATTTACTATATTATATAAAACTCTTGCTCAAAAAAAATCCATGGGCTCCAGTCACGGGCCTATGACACAAGATCTCGCAACCACCAGGGGGCGCTTCTTTTTGCACCTCCTTGGTTTTCTTTCAGCACCCCATATTTTTTAAAATACCAAAATATCCTTTTATAATTTGTATTCCAGATTTCCAATTTAAAATATAAAAAATAATTATATTTTGAAGTACATTTTTTCATTCTAGTGTAATCTGGAATAAAAAAAAGTTAGTATTCCAGATTATTCATTCTAAAATAAAAAAAGTCATATTTCTAATTATAGAAAAAAAATTGTATTCTAGATTAAATGATTCAAAATAAAAACAATTTAGAATATAAGAAGATGAAAATAAGATGTTGCTGCAAAGATGAAGAGAGTAGAACAATACTTTTACTCCTTGGACGTAATTGCTAAAAAAAGTTCTCCAAATTATTTTCTCACTCACAAATTGGTTTTAAATTTTATAGAAAGCCCTTTACTTTAGTATAAGTTCTATAAAACTATAATAATAGGCTGGGAATAAAGTTTTGGGAAGTGATCCCTTCATAAAGTTTCCGTTATATTCATTTTTGTATTGTTACTTGTTATTGATGCAATGGATCATCATATACTATTTGAAAGCAGTGTTGAATGAGCAGCAACTGGAAGCTCTTCCAAACTTTTTGTTATGATATTTTCTCTTTTATTCTTTAAAACACAAACATTAAACCAACCATTATAGACCACAAACTTATTAATGTGACAAATGGTTTAACTAGATTTTTTACACCCAAAAGAACTAGTGGAAAATAGAATTAATGAGACAGAAGTTAGAGAGACAAAGCAGTGAAGTTGTCTGGTCTGAAACTCCCTTCTTGGGAGCAGATGAACAATGAAAAGATGGGTACATTTTTTTTTTTGGAATTCTCTGTTCCCACAAAAGCATCAGAATAAGTCAATCACTTCTGTTACCTAGTGAATCATCAAGACTTGCATGGTTTATTTAGTTTGGTTAAATCTGAAACTTCTAAATACCTTCTAAGCACACACAAAAATTAACCTTTATGGTAACAAATTAGTTGTCACAATAAAAGAAACGGAGATTCTCCATTAACACAATGGAGGACAAATTAATGTGACAAAAAAGTTAAGACCCATTTTAATGCATCTATGAAGATTGTTGTGTTGGAATTTGGACATGGTTGAAGTAAGGACTCATGGTCAGGTTAGGACAAATTTAACCAAGAGAATTTTTGTCCATCAGATCTTACAGAAACTGCATTCTTCCGCTAATGTGTTTTCAACATAATCTTAGTAAATTAGCAGATAAAATTGTGTGCGGTTACAATTACATGAGTGGATAATATTATAATACTAACCATTTGACTTGAACTTGACATCATACCAGTCAAGTTAATTTTATATTTTGAATAATTGTATATCTAAGTGTTATGAAATTTTGAATATGGCATGTAGAGTGTTTGTATGCAGATAAGAGAACATATGGTGTTCTTTTCCTTTATCTTTTTCTTTCCTCTTTTTACTTCTCTGTTTTCTAATGGTTTTATGTTTGGCTTGTTAATCATTACAGACACCACTACCTTTTGTTTATTTACTGTTTTCAATTCCTTTGACTAAGAATCAATTTGGTCTTATTAGAGTTGATTTTAGTTCTTTGTAGTGTTTCAGTATTAGTAATATATACACAACATGTTTCATTTCATCACCCCTCTATCCATAGCCTACATTCCCATCCCCTCTCAGATAGCTAAGAATCCAATCAGTCTATAGTCACATTGTGTCTATCTTTTCAGATAAGATGGTCATTTGAATGTTCACTGTTAGGAGAATATGTGGTTGTGATGGCGATAGTATCGGTAAGGAGGAGGTGGCCGTGAATGTCTGAAGATGCTGATTCTATGTCTTTTGAGTCATTTTTAAATTTTTTTTTACCAATCCCTGAGTGATATGGATGCAGTTGAATCATCTTTAAAGTTGGCACTGTTATCATTTGATGTGGACTGTGTTGATGTTGGGCCTGCAATGGTAAGTCTCTATACATGTTAGTTGAGGGTAAGGACTCAAATTATTGTATATTCCACCCTTGATTTCTGATTATTATTGTTTGACAATTAATTGAAGACCTGTCTATTGTGTGTTGAAGTAACTTGTAGGTAAAATCTGAGAGAGGTATGTTTCTTATTTTGGCTTAAGACTTTAAGTGCACCAAGGTTGATGCCATGATTTAGGTTCTGGGGCTACTCTATGCTTTGTCATTGACATGTAACTTGAACAACAGTATCTTTGTAATGTTATTGAAATGTGAACATTATTTGTCGCCTATCTGAATCTAATAATGGTTGAGACAAGAGTCTGAGATACTGTGCACAAGAAATTACAATAATCTCCCTTCAGGTAAAGTAAAATTTCTGATAATGGTTTTGAAGCAACCATCAGATAACAACTGTCTCACAGTTAGAGCAAATTACAGTATTCTCACTAGTGCATCACAGCTATAGGAATTTTAATAATTGACCTTTTGTTATGTGTTGTTATATTTCAGAAAGAAAAAAAAAATCTTTTTAGTCTTACGCTTTCAATTAAAATTGTAAACATTGAAAATGAAAATCAGAATATAATATTACATAACAATACTCTCCAGATTTAGGCATCTAATTAAAAAGAAATTATCAGTTCAATTCCTGTATACTGCAATTTCTTTCAGCCTAAGAGAAGACAATTAGCACAAGTGATAGGTAATACACACTGGTCTTGATAATTGCATCAACTGAAGCTTAGTATGAAGGAATAAGATAATTGCATCAACTGAAGCTTAGTATGAAGGAATAAGATAATTGCATCAACTGAAGCTTAGTATGAAGGAATAAGTGTATGTTATAGTTATGGTCTTTGATAAGTTTCTTTGGTCAAAGTTGCCAAATCAGGAATGAAATCATTATCTCTTTGGCACAGGTTTGCACTGTTCTACATCCATTTCTTACCACAGACGTCTAATAGAAGATCAAGATACAATAAATAAGAATATATATTTTCTTATTTATTCAAAGCTGCCAATACGATGAATATGGGTTCAATTTGTTGAAAGGAATCACACATACATAGCATGTGTATAGTAATTGATACTGTTTGAAGTTAATTGTAACAATCTTTTCAATGTGCTAAAAGAAAGTGGAGTCTTAGATTGATCGTGCACTTTGCACAATGTTGAGCAATATGAGGCAAGTTCAATTTTACCTTCAATAGAAAGTGGGGCATTTATGGTTTTGTATGTGTCCACTTTTATCTTGTTGAAGAAGAATTGTATGGTACTGTAAGAGCACAGGGAGGGAGATTGAACTACGAGGTGAGTTACTTACTAGAGGAGGAGGCAGAGGAGGATAATTTCAAAGCTGTCAATCATGTTATGTTACGTTGCATCGTTGTTCGAGAAAGTGAAGGTAAAGAACACATCAGTCAAAATGGTCTGTGAAGGAGCATGGCATTAATGTCATGTATTTTCTTTTCTTCACTCCTTTTTTCTCTTCTTTCCTTGTGTTGGTTGCTTGGTAGTGTATCATAGATGAAGTAAACTCTGTAGTAAGTGTCCCCTGCACAAGGTCCCAAAAGAATAAAAAGGCAGAACAAAAGTGGGAATATAGAATATCAACCGCGACAAGCAAGCGTAAAAACACAGTATCTTTGGCATCTTAGTATTATTACCTACATTAAAGTTGAATTTGGATCCAACCCTCTCAGGATTTCGAATATTGAGGTCAAATAAAGGTACCCAAAGCACACTCCTCTCTGTGCTCTCAAATCTCAATGTCTGAACCTCTTAATTCCTGTCTTAAAGCAAAGCCAACCACTCCAGACACTAACCATCCTATTCTATCCTTTCTTTCTTCTCTAGGTTTTCCACCTTCTGGGGATTGCTGCTTCCTCTTCCATCAATTTCAATCTATTAATTAACTCTGCTTTTGTATAATTGATGCTATACTATAGTAATAGTATAATTTGTCTTTGCTCTTTGTATTACTATATTGCAGGATCAAACTTTCTGACTTGAAATTTCACTGGAACCTGACATCATGGTCAACTGTCATACATTAGCAAACTAGAATGTCATGAGTTCAGCTTCAGCATGCGTACTGTCTAATGGGTCGGGTACGGGTCTCCATTGATCCTTTATTAGGTTAGGATGTGTAGCATTTGGGTTCCACATCCACAGCCACACATGGTGTCAGTGTCAACACCTTACCACTTTGCAAAATCAATAATTCACTTCAGTGTTGAATCTAGCAGAAATTTCATATTTCACAATATGGTAGAACAAAATTTCAATTTAAGTTTTTCTGTCATGTTTTGTGAAGTGTTTTTATGAGATGGATACTAATTTTCCATTGCCTAACCAAGTTTTTTTTGAATGAAATATAGTTGTAAAGAAGATAGAAAAGAAATTGAATTGAGGTTAGGTTTTGGTTTTGGTCCTCCAATATCATAAAAGCACTTATGACTCTGAAGTGATTACCCAACAACTCCACTGTACCAACCTGGCCCTTCTGTTTGGGGTCCCGAGCTCTTAATTTATCTGTCAAGTTCATAAACTAGTCCCTGCCTCCCTGGGGCACATGTCCCTCTATGAAAGGTAGCCTATTTCTTCTGATAAGGACCTCACTTCAGTTCTCATTGCCACCACCCAACACCAATCACTATCCTTTTCAAGATTAAATTAGCCCCCGTAAGTGGTGTAGCATGTCTTTTGTTATGTCAAATCTCACACTCTAATACGAAATCATCTCTACAAAATAAAAAAATAACAAAATATGAAAAGTTAAACAACCCTTAATCAGATCCTGTGTGAACATGATCAAGCACGTCTTAATCTGCTGTAGCAGTGCTCAAGTTGGGTCAGGAGGGTTACTTGCACTATAATAATCTTTCATCTTTCAAAAGTTTGGCCATATAAACAGTATTTTTTTGCCTTTGTAGTGATACAATCTACCTATTGAACAACTTTATGCATTTTGCGTGAATTATTTGGCTACAATTTTGGGGTTAGAAGTCAGTTTTTTCTCACTTCATTTTCGAAAGTTCAGCTATATCAATTCTGTATGTGACCATCACCATAGATAATCGACCAACCAAATATCTATCTACCGTTGAAACCATACATAAGATTTTAAGAGCAACCGTCCCACTAAGATTTTCCCTTTTTCTTTCATGAAAGTGTCACTTTTTAACCAGATTTAGGTGGGATATTTTGATTCTGATTTTTAATTATTGATTTGCTTGTTTACTATGAAGAGAGACTCAAGACCCTCAAGCCGTAATCACAATAGTTGCATAAATAAAAATAAAACATGTTTAATTATTGGATTGTGACGTCCTTCCTATTTTATAACATATCTTCAATAATTTTCATGAGTTTGATTCCTTGGTTTCATAATTTGGCAAATACATGTGTTGCTGTATAACAACCGAGGAGTTGAAACATCAATTCAAGATGGGCATTAAGTTTAATTGGGTCACTTTCCAGACAGAAAGGATTAATAGAACTTGGCTACTTTAGACATAAAATTTGAATCCCATGAATTATTTTTGTTTGGAATGAAACATCTATATGCTAAATTCTAGGATTATTTACAATACTTGAGTTTTCCATCCATGTGATGAGCTTCCCCATCCCTTTCCTCAGTGTGATTTCACATTTTCTGGTCCATTTGCTTGTTATTTCTTGGTAACACTACCAGCAAAGTTTGAATTTTAAGTCACAAGAACCCCAACCTGAAAAAGACCATTTCAAAACACATGAAAATATCAATTGTTATAATTTAAACACGAGAAGAGTTCAATTCAATAAATGAGGCATTAAATAGCACATGAAATAATTTATTGCAAATAAATATATGCTTCAAGCACTCTTTCAAATAGGTATATATTTATGTCAATTGGGTCAGTGGATCTGAGTAATGGGGTGATGAGTTAGTTGACAGCCAGGTATTTATCAAGGTATTCCTATTGACATGTACAATCAATAATTGTCTTCACTTTTGAGTCTTAAATATGGTAAATTCTTTACCTCAAACATTGCATGTTTAGTTTTTGGAATAAATTGGAGACTTTAAACATCAAACCAGAAACTAATAGTTATGTTAATCATTTTTTAAATTGCAGAAACGATGTTATATTTTATGTTCGATCATGTGTAATTAAGATATGAGTAAAATCTGTAACTTAAAGAGCAGTTGTGTGTGTCCTTGTCAGTGGCACGGCCCCTAATTAAAGGGTCAAATAATGATGAATAAGAAAAATCTGAAGTGGAAAGCTTGTGAGAAACGAATCTTCTATTCCTTTCATAATACAAGACGTTCAATTCAACAACGTGAAGGAGTTGTCCATTAGCTATGAGACCATGAAAAGAAAACAAGTACGATCCATATAATATAATTGTACAGCACTACAAAACCAAAGATTGATTAGCCTATACACTACTTTTTTCTATTGATTTAGTATACACACTAGTTGAATGGCAAGTAGTAGCAAACTATAAAAAAGGAAAGGAGACAGAAAAGAAAAGAAAGGATAAATGGAAAGTGGTGGAAATTATATGAAACTAAACCAACCCCACATCCTACAAAAACAAAAGCATTTTGATAAACTTTGGATTTTTTTGGTGGGGTGGTTCTTTTGTAGATTACAGAAATCTTTTAAGGCATTTTTTAAAAATTTGAAAGGTTAAAAATAAAGAAAAGAAGACATGGGGACAGCAAATTTGCCCCAGGTTGGACTTTTAATGAAGACAAACAATGATTTTGGTTGCAAAAGCAGGGTCCTAACTCGCAGAAGATCATTGTTCAGTGTTCTCCTACTTTAAAATATTGTGCATTATTTTAGAGTGTAGTGATTGGCTGTATTATATGTCAGTAGTACCATCGGGATGGGCTTTGAGAGGTCCCTGTGTTCCTTGCTTTTACACACAAACCTAAATCCCATCTTTAAATTTCAGAATCACTATTTTACCTTCACTGACACCTTCCTTTGTCAAAGTCCAAAAGCATCTTCTCATTGCACAGTTTTACAACGGAACATTAGTCCATAAACACTACATACGTTACAAAAACTAATTCTTCTTTAATCAATATCAGATTATAAATTGAATAGAGTGTAGTGCAGAGGATTGTAACGTAATATGCAGCCCAAATTATCCCTTTGAAGATTTGAACTTCTCAAGTAGTTCATTGACTATTTTTCTAAGTAACACTCTACTTGCACGCAAGCTCACATGCTTACCTAAGTTCTTTTGACTAGTTGAGTAACTGTTTTCCTTAAACAATTGGTGTAAAGTCATGAACAACATGACCTTATTTTTTGAGAGAAATTACTTACATGTTTACAGGCCAATTTGAAAGGGCCGGCCCAGAAGTTAATGGGCTGAATAGGTTAAAAAAGAGGGTCAAAGTAAGTCAACAGATATTAAAAAGATAGTTTGGTGCTAATTATTTAGGCGGAGCAATGGCAGTATTAAGCTGTCAGAGGGAGACCACTTTGAAAGGATCGCCAGTTTCTTATTTATATATGTATATATTATAAACCATAAAACATAAAGCCAACTCATAGTCATAGGAAGCTATCTACCCTGGTTCCAAAATCACCTTCTCTCTTCTTTTATCTCCTCCTCTCTTTCTCTCTAAAATGTGACTTTGCTGTTCTTGTACGTGTGTGTGAGTGAGCTAAACAGTACGGATACTTGAGGAAAGGAACAAATATAGAAGTGTCCAATGCGTACCAACAACACCCTATCCTCTCTCTAAAAAACAATTCTCAAAACACCACTCTCACTGTCTGTTCTCTACTTCTCCACTCACATCTCTGCGCTGTGTGTGAATCACCAGCTAGCCAGCCAAGATGAGTAAACAAGACATGCTCAAAGTTCAGGTGCACACTTGTTACTAGTTTCACTCTTCTGTTCATAGGTTAATTAAACTACTTCAAAAGACAAATCTGTTTCCGTGACTTGTTTGTTGTTCTGTTTAATGCCTACAGCTCCAAACTTATGCTAACTAATCTCTTTTGTGTTTATGTTCCCCCTGTAGAATTGCCTTCTCAAGGTGAATATCCACTGCGATGGCTGTGAACAGAAAGTAAAGAAAATCCTGCAGAAAATTGATGGTACATCTCTACCACCTACCCTTTTGCCTTTTCTTTTTTCAAATTCTCATGGGATGCTAATTCGCTTCATTACTTAACTTTATTGTGGCACTTAATTTATCCACTTTTTTTTTTTTTTTTTTTTTTTTTATAATATATTTCAA
>Ga0209700_100988_pt1 | contig 57414 bp, 37 predicted proteins | sample SiratroredBW_FD_187528 | JGI IMG/M metagenome (GOLD analysis project Ga0209700, IMG submission 187528) | Root nodule microbial communities of legume samples collected from California, USA - Siratro red BW (SPAdes) (version 2) | ecosystem: Host-associated > Plants > Roots > Nodule | place: USA...
ATCTTTTACTGCTGCAACTTAATACATTTGCATAGTTAGGGTCAAAGTACTATTACATTCATCAAGCTTCGGTCTTGCTATATTTGTTCGCTACTCTAACTGCTTCACTATCGTTTTTTTTTTTTTACAATGTTTGAACTTCAGATTTTATCTAAGAGTATTTGAACCTCTTGCCACTTTTTAACGCCTCACATTTTGTAGTGCATTTTTTACTTTCGTGATACTAAATACATTTATTTTTCGTTGAATATTTTGTACAAAATAGTGAAAAAATTGAAAAGAAGTTTGATTAAAAATATGATTACTCTTAGAAATAGTTGAATATGCAGCAAAGATAATAATTTGCAAATTATAGTTTGGAAGGAAAAGTGAGAAAGTAGAATGAATGTTTTGAGATAATGGGCGTAAAGTTGGTAAATCGTCAATGCTATTATTGCTCTCACTCTTTCTCATTCAATAGTCAATACTTTTAAATTAATTATTAATTACTTAAAATGTTAGTCCACCTCTGTTCCGGTTTCCATTCGTCTCTGTCTCTCTTTCTCTCTCTTTGTCTCTTTGGTCTCTCTCTCTCTCTCTCTCCATCCAATCCACCATTCCAAGAATCCAACTTTTACATTAGGGTTTTGAAATCCGAACTACAAACCACGCACTGCTGAGCCGGATCGCTGATTGGCTATTGGGCGGCGCCTCCATTTTCAGGGCTAGAGAGAAACTGTGAGGAGCTCATCTTGCACCGTAAATATGTACGCTTTAAGCACCAAATTTGGTTTAATTGCAAGTTTTGACTAAGAATGCGTTTATTTTAAGTACATGCTGAGCTCTGGGGTGGGTGGGGCATCCAATTCCTGAATTGCAGCCTAGCTTTTCATTTGTGGGGCACTGTCCAGAGAGTTCACCGGGCTATCATGAATCATTGCGGCAAAAAAAAAAAAAAAAATTACTGTCACTTCTTAATTTCCTTTTTCGGCCGAGCTTAAAGGAGTAAATGCTTTACTAGCTTTGCACCACTCTGTCGGTTTTTAGATGAATCTTAAGTTTCTCTTTTCTGGTTAGTTGCTTCAGTAATCATCTATATTTTGCGTTTGTATGCATGGTTTGTCTGTTTTTGAAGGTGACTCAATTTATTATATGTAAACAGAGCTCCTAATTTCTGAGTTAAAATGAGCTTAGTTACTGCTTAAGAGTGCTGAGATTGTGGGATTTGGTTCCATTTCAGTGAAGAGAAATGATATGCTAAGATATGGCACTTAAAGTTCCCGCTCATATAGCTGCTGAGATCGCAATTGGGTCCATCGGTCGTGGTTATGATATATCCACTGATATAAGGCTTAAATATTGTAAAGGAGATTCCGTAAATTCACGTTTGATTGAGATAGATGAAGATTATGTAAGAGAGGTGGTACTACCTGGTGGAGTTTCAATACCAATTGTTTCCAAATCAATTAAATGTGATAAAGGGGAACGCACTCGGTTCAGGTCCGATGTTCTGTCTTTTCAACAGGTAACCTTTCCTGTTTTACTCATGGAGGTGAATTGAATTCTGAAATCATGTTTTGTTTAATGAAAATTTTGGCTGTTACTTAGAAATAAACTATGAGCATTGTCGTGCATCATTTTACCCATTTCCTTTCACGCCAGTGTTTTGCTCATGACCTCCCTATTGGAATGTACTTTTTAGTAGATGATAGATAGAATGCATATGAAGGTTGCACTCTAGCTTCATATTTCCAAAGTGAACAGGTGTTTGTCATCATCACTGTCAAAACTTTACTGTTATGTATTTGAAACCTGATGCATGGTGAAATTTGTTAGTATGATGTGTGCTGGTTGATTGGCTTTAATAACACCCTCTGTTTAAAGCCAACGAGGGATTGACTCAACTGGTAGTATCTGACTGTTTTATTGCTGTTGGTAGTCTTTCCTTGGTAGGTCATATGTAAATAATCTTATAGGCTATTGCAAAAGCATATGACATCCCTTAACCGCTTAGTGTGTTGTATGTATCACTAAGTAGCCAAATCATCTTCAAGTTATGAATCTGTTCGTAGGTTTTTAAAGTCTCTTGATCTTTGAATAATTATACTTCTGAATGTTTTTGAAGGTACAGAACACAATATTTCTTTTGTTTATAATTTGCTATACCAGTGGTAGTGACTTTCTTTGTCATTATTTTAAGTTTTAAGCAACACATGCATGATCTCCTGTTCACTGGCTGTTTACTTCTTTTAAATGCTTTCAGATGTCAGAGCAATTCAATCTGGACTTATCTTTGACTGGCAAAATTCCATCAGGGCTTTTCAATACGATGTTTGAATTTTCTGGTAGTTGGCAGAGAGACGCAGCCCTTACAAAGTCCCTTGCTTTTGATGGGGTGTTAATTACACTATATACTGTTGCATTGGAGAAATCCCAAATGGTCCTCTGCGACCACGTTAAAAAAGCTGTGCCATCATCATGGGACCCACCTGCTTTAGCAAGGTGAATTGAGTTTTGTTGATGTAATCTTGACCAAACCGTTTCTAATTCCTTGTCAGATGAAACATCCTCACCCTCTAAGTTCTAGTTTTGACATCTTGGTCAGCTCTTGGAACTATGGATGCCTTCAGATCTCTAGCTTCTTAATGATTTGAGGTTCTGTGGGCCTTAAGCTGATTCATTATGGCAAAAAGATAGAAATGACCTTTAATGATAATGAATAAATAATAATTCCTTAATGAGGATATTTGGAGGATCTCCTATATATTTCTGTTGTTTTATTATGCCCCAGTATTATATTTTTCCATTTCTATTTTCACCCTTGTATGATAGGCAGATGAAATTCTGGAATGGCTGCATAAATGAGGTGAATTGTAAAAACGCATTCATGTCATTATGCAGTCTCATATCTGAATATGCTTTTAAAAGGATTCAATTTCATTACGCTGACAAGATTACATAATTTTAATGGAACTTTTCTTCGCTGATCAATCTCCTTTTTATGGAAAATTTTGACTTGGGCTTATAAGTAACAGCAATAACAACAACAATATGAAGTTCATTGTTGATGTATGCCTATTATAAGCCACATTTATGTGATAAAAGCTTATTTTGGCATATTTGTTCTCTTGTTTTGGTTGTTTATTTGCATTTAATTTGTAATATAAATATTCTTACATGGTCCTAAGTTCTAAACTTCTAATCAAATTAGGACTAATTTGGATATAATATCTTTCTTCATTCAATGCAAATTTTCAATTTTTGTTTGTGTGGCTTAATCATGTTGACGAGCAACTTAAATTGACTGTCTTAAAAATTATTTAATTCTATTAGGATTAACTCGTTTTTCTTTTTACTGTATTTTTGGTTTGAGACTCTGGCCAACTGTCACTATTCACAATTCTCAGGTTTATTGATACCTTTGGCACCCATATAATTGTTGGTATGAAAATGGGGGGAAAAGATGTAATATATTTGAAGCAGCAACACTCATCAACTCTTCAACCTGCTGATGTTCAGAAAAAATTGAAAGAGATGGCGGATAGGAGGTTTCTAGATGCCAATGGTCACTACACCATCGCTTCTGATCAAGTTTTCCCGAATGACAAGGTTTGTGAGCAATTTTTTGAGCATAGGGACCAATCACTATTTATCCTGCGATTTTATCAAAACATTATGATGCTTTTTGTCTAGCGGACTTTAAACCTAACTCAAAGATTAGATATTTGTGGGTAGATAGTGGCTTGATAGGGAGTAACATGACAAAACTAACAAACCGCGCTGGGGTAGGTTATACCATCTTAGAAAGTGGATTTTAAGCTACCTCAATCTCATATTTGCACCTACATTTAAGCTATAATTTAGTTATGTCTCTAGTCAATATGAAATAAGATTGTTTGTTTATAGATAAAAATAATAACAGAATAAGATAACAAAATAACAGAAACTTTGGGTTAAGCTCATTACATTCAACAAGATTGAATGATTATGAGATCTGATTGATATTTCATGCATTTAATGTTGGTTCCAAGGCTCCCTGTCCCATGTATAGCTTGATTAAACATTGTAATAGCAAAGGGAAATGATACTTGCGTGAATTATGCGGTATGCTACAATTTGGGCCATCGAAAGAAAGTTACAGCAAATCATAGATGTTACTAAATGACCTGTTTGGAGTGTGGGACAAGTGTGTATAAATTTGTGCAAGTGTCAACTCAAATTATTTTTTAATTGCATCGTTCATAAATTGTAATTATTTTCTTGAATAATGTAATATCATCTTTGTAATGTATAGAAACTATATGTAATGAGAAAAGGGAGATAGGAAATGGGGAGTGTTCACATGTGAATTTAGAGATAAAAGGGGCTATGGGAGGTTAGTTAGGGCAGTGACTGACTAATTGAGAGAAGTTAGGGGAGAGTCTAGAGGTCTTTTGAATACTTTGAATTGGAGGGTTATGAATCTGCAATCTGTACTATTTTAATAGCTTCAATCGCTCATTTCTGGTCCTGTCTTCCATTGGTACAGACCCATCGATATTTTCTGTGAATAAGCATTTTGTTATCTTCCTATATTGGATTGAAACTTGACAGTATGTAATCAATATTGCTTCTCTTCAGTTTGGAATCAGGGAGCAGAGGCTAACATTTGCTAATATTAGTCCATCGAGTTCTTATTCACATAAGGAGGTGTGCTTAAAACATTTAACTTTGACAATATTTTTTATATTTTTATTTACCATAGCAATTGTAGTTATTCTTTTTTTTTTTAATCGCAGGATATAGTAAGCATTTGCAAGAGGAGGGGTGGGAGTGATGACAAAAACCTATCACACAAGGAGTGGTTGCAAACTGTTCAGTATGAGCCTGATGTGATCTCAATGTCGTTCATTCCAATTACATCTCTATTGAATGGAGTGCCAGGGAGTGGATTCTTGAGCCATGCCATAAACCTTTATTTACGATGTAAGCAAAATTGCCTTTGTTCTTTACATACATTCTATCTAAATAATACTTCCTTTTGGTATTTGATTGTAACAGTTGTCCATTATGTTGTGGACTGAGCGATTCTATTAGGTGCAACATTTTATAGTTTATGGTTTACTATTAATAAACTTGTGAAGTCCACCCCTGCCCCACTTTTTGAAGCACTGAAGCAATTATTGAAAGTTTAGATAGCTTGCAAGTGTTTTTATTCATAGGAAAAGTATTCTTACTGCCACTGAGCTATTGCAGACAGTTGTCTTGTAGAATGACCACCAGCCTGGTCTCTACCTTTTAACTGTTCTGTTGCATGACCAAAAGTACTTGTGATCTTTGTCTTGATGGTTATAGACTTCCCATTACATTCTGTTAGACTTTCCTTTATATTCATTGAGTGTTGTTGATTATATTCTAGCCTAATGCAAAGTTTTGAATTAACAAATCCCCAGGAATATTATAAATTTTATTGATCACTAGAGACTGACATTGTATAAAAGTGAAAGTATTTTTCACAATTTTTCATATTTGGAGTGGTATTTCCTGTATAAATTAAAATTGGGCAAAGCATCATTTGTCTTGTGGATAGTCATTTGGCTTCTTACATCACTCTGATCTTCTTGACTACCTGCCATAACACAGGTCAGAAGGAGACCCTTATCAACTTTACTTTTTCCTAACGAGGATGAAAGAATTCAATTGCTGACATTGTTATTGGTTTATTTCAAAGAAAGTGAAGACAGAATTTTGTATTGCTTTAGAGAAAAATTTATTCAATCTGTTAAAAACAGAATCATCTTCATTCCTTTGGACCAGCTGACACTTCAAATTTCCAGCCTTATGTTTGTTTTAAGAAGCAAAATGATTTTCTAGGATGTAATTTTTGCGCTGGAGGTCGAAACCAGCTGACACTTCTAATATTCCTATACACATGAAATGCTATGTCTATAAATCATATTTTAATAGATTTGGTTCTAATTACATATCTCTATAATTATAAAAATTGTAATTAAATAAGGAAACAAATAATAAAATATAAAAGAATAAACCATCAGAGATCACCTGTGACATTCTAAAATATTCTAAGATAATAGCGTTTAGGCATTGCTTTGCAATACCAAGTAATGAAACATAAGAAAGCATACCCTTATTAGTAGAATAGTGATTGGATGTTAGTGATTCATATGCATCATTACACTGCCCAAGGCTTAGATTTTTATCTTAAAATGAAATTCCCATGGATCACTGCTTTTAGTTGTTTGTTTTCAGTTTTGGTTTATTCCAGCTAGATTATATTTACTGGTTCAAAATGCTTCATTACGTATTGAATCTTGCAGATAAACCACCGGTTCAAGAGCTCCACCAATTCTTGGAATTCCAGCTGCCAAGGCAGTGGGCACCTGTATTCAGTGATCTTCCACTTGGTCCACAACGGAAGCAACGAAGTTCTGCCTCTTTACAGTTTAGCTTCATGGGTCCAAAGCTTTACGTTAACACCACACAGGTGAAACTTTGTTCTTTGGTCCTAGACATTGGTATTCATTGGTTGTGCCTATTTGGGTCATAACTAATCACATTCAAGTCTTTTGGTTTGTGTGATGAAATTTGGATTTTACGGGGAGGACAACTCTGAGAACGTCCACAACTAGAAGCAGGGAAACCAGAATTAAGAATGGTAACCATTGCCGACAGAAAGAAAGAGAAAACAAAGATAAAATTTTGTAAACAAAAGAAAATAGTGTCAGGCAGTTACAACAATATCCAGAAAAGAGATTCTAACAAACCTCTATACTTTTTAATGCCACATCAGAAACCAAAAAGCAACAATAACCCATCGAATAGATATTAAATCTGATGACAAAAATGAAAAATAACAAGTAATTATTTATATCAAACCACAAGGTAAAAGGAAAATGTTGCAGCATTGTAATTAGGGAGAGCTAGCACAAGAGCGGAGATGAGGGCATTTTTTAGGGCTAAACGCAGCAGCTGATTTTTCTAACCACTGAATACTATCTTTCTTTAATATATCAGTCAATAGTTTTTCAATTTTGCCAAAGTCAGAGCGTCTTTAATATCCAGCCAGACCCAACCCCTCACCTCCCTGAAGTTGCTTGATATTTGAAGGTCGTGGCCATCCCTGCCACTGCCTGAATTTTAGAGGGGTCAGTGGACAACATGATCTTGGATATAGTTTCCGGTCCCAAATAACTTGGAAAATTATCTTGAAATGCACCACATGATCCTAAAGTGTAGCAAACAAGAATGTCGTAAAACAAAAGATGATGACAAACCTTTTCAAGAAGGGTTGGAAGACGTGATTCTTCAATACTTGGAATAAAACAGGAGCATTGGTTAACCCAATGACATAGCCAAATATTATTCTTCTGCCGGTTCCATTCTCAGTGGATGGTATCCGGACCTCAAATCCAGTTTAGAATACATAATTCACACCCATAACTCATCCATCAAATCATCAGTAAGAGGAATTAGAAACCTGTCTTTGATAGTCTGCTGATTTAGCCTCTATAATTGACATGAATAAATTTTTTAACCAAAACTACTGGGGAAACATAGGGCTGCTGCTGTATTAAATAATTCCTTGAGCAAGGAACTCATCAACTAGATTATCAACTACATCTTTCTGAGTTATGGAGCAACAGTAAGGAACTAGATTAAACGGACCAGAGACTTATTGTAATGGATTTTTATTATCAAAAGCAGATCTGGATGGAGGTAATTGTTTCTGATCCTCAACTGTTTCAGCAAACTGAACAATCAGATCTTGGATTTGAGCTGGCTCTTTGATGAAACAACATTACAAGTAAGGGTCTCAAAGTGATGAATGAGGCTGTCCATGTATAAAAAACACATTTGTGCACTTTGTTCTACATAATGAGTGAAAATTTTGTTGTTAATCAATTTGATCCTCGAAGGCTTGGCTCCCCATCTTTTTCCATCTATAGAGAAATCCATCTGCAACTTACTAAAATCCCAAAGGATTGGACCCAGTGAATTTAACCATTGTATACCCAATATCAAATCACAAAACACCAAAGAAAGCACTATCACATCAACGGTAAACTTGGTTTGCTGTAATTGCCAAGTAAACTCCTTGCATATATTAAGAAGCCTCCAACCTTGTACCACCTCCCCCTGTCACAGTCATTGGAGTGGTAGATTCCAGTTACAACCCAATTTCTTAGCTAATTCCGGATCTAGGAAATTATATGAGTGCTACTGTTATCAATTAGTATTTGCACATTTTCTTGTTATATAGACCATGAACCCACATTGTTTGACCTGTTAAAGCATTCATATATAACTAAGGACCACTGAACTGAGTTCTAACAGCATTAGCTGACCCATTGTCTTCTGTAATCTCTGGTTCATCACAAAACCTACTCAAACATTTAGCTCTTCTATGTGCCATTTCATTAGCACTATAAGTTGTAGGAGCCAAACTCAAGATGGATTTGTTAGCTTGGGCCTGTAAATTTGAGTTGTTACCAGTATTGGGTTTGATACTCGCAGTCACCGAGTTGAAATTTGATGCACCCTGTCGACTATAGAATTTACTCACATTCTGATTGAGTTTTACGGTATCATGCAATTTTTCCAAGTTAGCAGCGTGGGTAATATATGTTAGTGCTAAACATCCTGACATGCATGTGGGTGTATTATGCTCCAAACCAGTTTTTATTTAATGCTTGGGTATTATCTTTATTTAAAAAAGCAGTTAAGTAATTAGAAACATTTAATATGATATATTTAATGCTTCTAAACACGTGCCCACTACAAAAAAACATATTACTAATTTATAACCTGTGTGCTAAAGGCAGGAATATTTGTGTCATGTCATCACAGGTTGATGTAGGTAAGAGGCCAGTAACTGGTCTCCGTCTGTATCTTGAAGGTAAGAAAAGCAATCGGTTGGCCATCCATTTGCAACACCTTTCATCACTTCCAAAAATCTTCCAGCTTGAAGATGACCCAAATGAAAACTTTCAGCGAAAGTCTTACGATAAGAGATTCTACGAGAAGGTTCAATGGAAGAATTTCTCTCATGTGTGCACAGCTCCTGTGGAATCCGATGAGGATCTCTCAATAGTAACAGGAGCACAATTACAAGTTGAGAATTATGGCATAAAAAATATACTGTTCTTAAGACTTCGGTTCTCAAGTGTGTTGGGAGCTAAGGAAGTGAAGCATCCGGAGTGGGAGGGATCACCCAAGTTGGGAGCAAAGTCAGGACTGATATCCACTTTAATCAGCCAACACTTCACAGCCACATTTCAGAAGCCTCCGCCACGTCCAGCAGACGTTAATATAAATTCTGCTGTGTATCCTGGCGGCCCTCCTGTTCCTGTCCAAGCTCCGAAGCTTCTGAAATTTGTTGACACAACAGAGATGACAAGAGGACCACAAGAGTCTCCAGGCTATTGGGTTGTGTCTGGAGCAAAGCTTGTTGTTGATAAGGGCAGAATTTCTCTCCGTGTTAAGTATTCTTTGTTGACCATGATATTACCAGATGAAGACATGTTAGATGATGACCTCTAGGCTCTAGCTCATTCCTTCTTCTGCAACTCTTCATTTTTAAGGTTGGGAAATGACAAGGTAGGGGGGTGCTGCTAGTTATTATGACCAAGAAAAATTGTTTTGGGAGGTGTCCTTGCAAAGATACGAGAGTTCCACTTGTAATGTAAACTTTTACAATTTAAAACCATGACTTGTTGAAAATTACCACTCTGGCCAATTTCTTAATCGTGTTTGGATAGGATCATCCTACGAAATTTTTATGGTGTAAACAGTAATATATTCATCAATTTAATACGCTCAGAAATTATGTTTAAACATTCATTCTCATTACTGATTTGAGTTATGACATTTTAGGATCAAATTTGTATAGTTTTGCTTGTTACGTTACATTTCAATGTTCGCTGCTTGTTTCTATACTTCATTGACTGCAAAAATTCTCTTTTAGTAAGATTTTGGATATAAGTTATTTCAAGATCAACTAGTGAAGATATATTACCAAAAATCTAGTTAAGATAATCGTTTAGATGTTCGCAGTGTGTGTTAAAATGAGCGCAATCAGAGAAAATGTGTTGCTGCTTAAAAATTCAAACTCAAGCAACTGGGAGAGTCCCATGTTGGCGGTACTTTTAGGAATTCCTTTTACAAAAAATTGTTCCATTCTATATGCTACATTACAAAATTCAGGACACTCATAATTTTATTTTAATAACTATATCCTTAAAAACTCTCTCACCTACATTCACATTCACATTGATCAATTCACTTGTTTTAATTTTAAAGTAAAATTTTGTTTGATTTTTTTTTTTTTTTTTTTTTTTTTTTATAAATCTAAAGTAAAGTTGCTAACATTTCCTACAAATATAAAGCATTAATAGAGAATCAAAATGGTTGACAATACAATAAGATCAAATAATGTGAAATAATATGAATGACATATTTGAAAATTTTGTGAAGAGATGATGTGAGAAAAAAAATAAGAACATCATGGACATTATAAGGTATATGTTATATGAGAAAATTTGTGGGATGTTTCTTTATGTTACATATTTAGGCAAATTCTTCCTTCACCTTTATAGAAAAAGTAAAATTATTGGTTTATTCTCTTCATCTTCTTCATCTTTTCAATTGCACTTCTTTCTATCATTTTATATTTTAGGATGTATAATTCAAAATATAATTTATTTTATATTTTATATTGTACTATACAAAATATATAAAGTTGTATTAAAATATAAAATAAATTATTTTTAATTGTATAATCCAAAACATAATGAATGATATTTCAGATTGTAAAAGAAAAAATTATACTTCAAATTATGTAATTTAAAATATAAAAATAATATTTTTTGTAATTTAAAAGAAGATATAGAGGTGCAAGAACAAAATATGTAGGTGGAGAAAGAATTGTTGCATATTCGAAAGACAACCTTGATAATAAAGTTGAACCCAAAATTTTCATTGGATATTGCACACTTCTAGAGATTCCCAAGCTATGCGAAACAGATTGTGAAGTCATTTATTATTTTATTTTAGGAATCTAATTAAAAAAAAATTATAGTCCTGTTATCTACTTACACTTTTTATTAATTTTGTTCCTTGGAATTGTTCTATCACAAAATTAAATTAAGAGGAAAGTAAAACTTGATGGATGACTAAAGGGAAAGATTAAATAGCATCGGTCACTTAAGGTAGGTGAAAAAATAAACCAAGAATCAAATAATTCTACAAATAATGTAATTATTCATGTGTTTAATACTTACATGAAAAAAAAATTCAAAAATACAAAAACATAAGCAATCGTGTTTATTTATGAGAAAATTATATTCAGAGTATCAGAAGTCCTGTTAATAAATAAATGGCTACATGAAAGGTCTTGACATTGATTTTAGCAAAGAAACATGGTATGTTATGGTTGTTAGAGAGTGTGCTATGATTTTTGTTGAAATAAATCTATCCATTACCGAACACAAATTTTCGCTTTACATTTGTTTTTCTGGTAACATGTGCAACCATTTAACGATATACAGCCTCAGTTGTTTCCTGAGTTGGTTGGTAGTTAAGTTACTGCTGCGTTGTGGCAGTTTCACCTTTACACTCTCCTTTCATGATGAGAGGTACCATGAATGGAACACTCTCTCTCATTATACTTCTCCAATCACTAATCACCCACCACCCTCATTACCCCTTTCTAATTATTAACTGATGTTCACAAGCTTCTCAAATTTGTGGAACAATGTTATTGTCCAAGTAATCTTTGCTGACTAAGTATTATCATTGTAATTTCCTTTTAGTGTTGGTACTACTTGTTCTTAGCTTTGATCCTTGCCACCACTAATCTGTCACGGCACATATTCCTCCAGAAGGAAACAATGACTTAAAACTAATCTGTCTGGTATATTATAAGAAACAAGACCTACATATAATTATGAAAATCAGAAACCAAAAGGTAAAACTACAATGACTTAAAACTAAGAGTAAACACTGATAATAATGCATGTAAAAACAAAAAAGAAAAATATTTATGATGCAACTTTAGTTGCTGAAGTTGAAGTACATCAAACTTGGAAAAAGCTGGCTTCACATTTTGGCATATAAATACAATATTTATGTATAAAATTGACACAAGTGGGTGGTCTCTGAGTATCTGTATACAGAGAGAAGAAAAGTTGATTGATAACATATAGAAGGTTAGAAAAAAATGCACTAATTAAATACAAAATGGTGTTCATGAGAAGGCCAATAAACCCCTTCCCTTTGACAAGGGAGAGGAGCAGGTTGGGCGATGTAGGTAGGATATTGCTGCCCTGGCATCACCACTGAGAAATCAGACGCATAAGAAGCTGGAACCTGTCACAAGTAATATACACGTGTTATTGTTAACACCATCCTTCAATATACATGTTAAGACATGAATCGCAGAACTAGGGAAAATCACCTTTTATGATTCAACCAACATAACTTTCCAAAATATAATGGTCAGGTCACTTTTTGTATTGAACTAATCACCAACTTTTTATGGTCAAACAAGTTTTCTGGGTGGCCTGCACCTTATTCTCCTTTACTTTATAAAACAAATTCTCAAAATTTGATTAATCAAATGACATAATTATCTCTGAAATCAAGTTGAATGCATTCAATTTGAAGCATTGATGTTAATCATCAAAACATGCCATGTTTTTTCCCATGCATAAAACGTTGCTAAACAAGCTGAGAGAAGCCAGGATCTAGAAACAGTGAAAGGAAATACAGGAATAAAAGCAAGGTTAAAAGGCATGAAGAGACTTACTGATTGTGCATTTGCTTGTTTTCCTGTTGGTAGTGGTGGATGCTCCTGATAACGTCGCATCATAGATTGTGGCGTGGAGAATTGTGAGGTAGGTTTGAACAAGTGTTCAAATATGGCCATTATAAGAAACATTGAAATCAAAATGGCGGTGGCAACAAAACCAAAAGAAATAGCACTCATAGATGTGCCTAAGCTTTTCCACGGAGCTTCCTCATCAACTCCTGTCTGTGATGGACCAGGGTTTGAAGATGGATATATGTTCCATGGCTTTGATCTTTCAGCGTTCAAATCGCTCATGGTAGTACTATTAAGTCTATAACACTATCTACTTTTCCCTCTCAATCTGTTTTGTCCGTTTAAAGAGAGAAAAAAGAACCACAAAAAATCACTGCCTGCAAATAACCTTAATAGTCATGGAAGCCTTGTTAGTGAGGCTGGGCCTCCCAAGATCTTTGTATGCATATATATATGTAAAGATAATCTGAAGAGGAACTGTATCCTGAAACAAATGAAAATAGACAGCATCAGTAGTCTACTAAATAGGGAAATTCATGGTCAAAATGGGAATTTTTTGAAGATGCACAGTAACAGAAAACATTTCTTGAGAAGCTTTCCACAGCAACTTCTTTTTTCCCCCTTATCTTTTATATGCTACTCTTGGGTAACATTCTGTTCCGCAACATAAATCACCAAAGGGAAGATACAAACATCACCAAGCATAGGATAAGGAAAACCCATAGTGCTATTAGGTAGGTCTACGGCTAAGACTAAATGCCAAAACAACAATATCATGATTTTTCCTTGAGAGGCCAATAATATATATGAATCTGGAACCCAACCTTTGCAACAGTTAATGCATTATTTTGCATCTACAGATATGAGATAAGTGAAAACAAGAAAACAGTGGAGACAAATGAAACCTGGTATGTGAAACTAACAAGTAGTCAATTTTAAAGGCATTTGTGGGAAGTCTTAAAAGGCACGATAAGATGAATACTTCAAGTAAAGAAATTTAAAGAAAAAAAATTGCTGGGCTAACGTAATTATATTAATGCTACAAGCACATGTATGCATGGCCTGATAGAATCTTGTAATAATGATATTGAAAATAAATTTACCTCACCAAAACAATTTGCATAAAGGCCAAGTAGACGATAAATTCAAAGAGAAGCTCCTAAAAAATCAGGAAAAAATGGCATTAATGTGAATTGACTAAGTGTCATTGTGTAGCAGGCTGACAGAAATAATTGAAATTAACTGAAGAGAATAAACTTACCTTTGAATTTTTCTGTGGCGAGAGGTGAGCTTGAAGTGTGTTGATCTAATTTCTTAATTTTGAGGCAAGAGCAGAGTTGTTTATGGTATTTTGGTTCACACAAACATAATGGTGAGCAGGTTAGCTTTATAACCAATAGAAAATGTAAAGACAAAGGTGTATGATAATCCTATTGGTACACTTTTCTATTTATGTTCCCATGTCCATGATCCTGATGCCTAACTTATTGAATACTATACCTTGTCAGAAGAAGCAAACTTTAAGAAATAAAAAAGAATGGGCCTTGTTGTCCGGAGACTCTGAACAACAATTTTCAATTGCTACCTTTAAAACTAAAAGTAATCGTATTTAAGGCTGGATTTCATCTAGGTTGTTGTTGTTAATCCAACCCTTTAAGTCACATGAATAGTGAGTCTTGGTGGGACAAGTGCAAACAATAATTTCAAACCACTATTACAAATGACAACATTCCTTTAATGCATCAATCTAATAATTGTATGCATTTCAAAACAACAATTTTTATGATAATTAAGATTAAGACTAATACACCGAACGAAAGGAGATAATAGGAGCCTATTCCTAACTCTGATGTGAGGATTAAAGCCTAAATTCTCTCTCTGATGATGGCATAAATGTATGGAATTCCCTCACTTCCAGCATAGCCATTCAAATGTAATCATGAGAAAGATTGCACTGTGAATCTTGCATAATCTCATAAAATCTCCATTGATTAAAAGATATTAAAAGAAGGGAAAAAGGCTGCTGCAATATCGTGCAAATACCAACTCATACATTAAATGAGAAATCCAAAAAATGAAATGAACACAACAGAAGTAAAATAGCAGTCATGATTAATGTTATTATATAATAAATAAATATGAAAAGGGGAGCGGGAGAATGAAAGTTTGACATCCAACAGCTAAGCAGTAGTAGAGCATTCATGATTCAAGTGAAGAAAGAAATCATTTTATAGTGAAAAAGAAATAAAGGTGGTAAAGCAGTGATGTAGGCCACTTTTATTCCTCTCATGTTACCCCAAAAATAACCTGGTTGAGGGAAAACCACGGCTTTTTGTCAGAATCACTACATCTCAACAACCCTAACCATGTATCACCATCTGTCATGTTTTGTGTTAAATCGAGTGCACAAGAACCCCATTTCGGTTAATCATTCATCCCCAAAACTCAAAGTAATTACTGAAATGAATGGAGCAATAATTAACAGAAAAATGATTAAAAGAAAAAGCATTGAGTAAACATGTTTTGTCAACGAGACAATCACAGTGTCTGAGGAATATGAAAGCTTATCTGTAACTATCTTAGCAGCCCCCCAAAGAAAAAGGTAAGAAAGAGATGAAATTGAGGAGAATAGGGGGGAAGTGGATGCAAAAACATCACTTTCGCTTTACTGTGTGACAATCAATTGGTTTTAGACGACATTGTAGGAACTACCGTCCATAATTATTTTGCTGAAATTCTCGGAGTACTTGCATTTGAAGTAATCCAAATAATATGTGAGTTATATGAGAAAGAATCAAATTGCATACATACAGTGTTTGAAAGGAGGAAAAGAAAAGAAAAGTGTTGGCCATTTTGCATGTAAGACATGTTTTTGAGAAAAGAAGATGGCCCCTGACAAGAAAGCGCACTAAAGAAAATGTCGAAAAACAGATTGAAACACATGTCTCCATCTTAAGCAACCTTGACTTTTACAACAAAAATTATGAACAAACAATTTGTGCATAATCCAAACGTTGGTGAACGTGGAGGGCAGCCTGTGCTGCACACTGTCACGTTGGTTCATGGCCTCTTTTTCACCTGCTTCTTCTCATCATCATCATCACACTCTGCTTCATGCAACTCTCACATTTTTTTAATACTTACTCATAACACTTTTTCTTTTCTTTTTTAACTCTCATTAAAAAAAAATTACTTTTGTAAAACCTTCCAAAAACCTTCATATTAAGTGCTGTGTACTGTAACAGAAGTAAATATTAATTATATGGTTCAGAGAAGAAATCTAACAATGAGACAAGTGGTAATAATGCTTAATTCTTGTTAAAATAAGAGAGCAGCGTAAAAATGAAGCAAAGTCCGAACTCAACACCAAAATTAAAATATATAAAATAAATAAAAGTAAATTTAAATATTTTTAATTGAGTTATTATTACATTCTTTTATCTATTAAATACTTAAATTCTCGAAGGCAGTGGAAGTCTTCTTGGCTTCTTCATTTGGTTGTAAAAGGTGTAAACCCTAAACCCAATGAAATGGGGGATTCCAACAGTCAGCAGCAGGATCCCTACGACTTTCTTTTCTCTCATTCCCAAATTACGTCGTCGCAGGAACAATTGTTGCGCGATCTTTCCCTTGGACCTCACAGTCAACACTCCCGTTCACCCTCAACCCCACCCGCTTCCGCCCACTCCCCGGACACCGTTCCCCAAGATGCCTTCCACACGCCGCCGGAGAACATCTCGCTCCCTTCCTTCTGTGACCAGCTGCGGGCCGCCACAGAAGGCCATGTTCACGCTGGGACGCAGGGGTTTGTTGATTTGGGGATGGATTCCGGTTTAGGGCTTTCGGAAATGGGCGTCGGTGAATGCTCGCACGGTGCACGGAGAGATGCTTTGTCTGAAATGGACGAGGGGCCGGTGAAAGAATCGAAACTTTCGGAAGGCGATCTGGGTATCGATTCTTCAGGGGGTTGTGTGGAAGTTCAATCGCAGAAAGTGGAAGAAGAGGGTGTGGGGAATTCCGAGGGGAATCTGGTTTCTGAAGAAGAAAAAATTTCAGATGAAAATAACTGTTCTGCAGAAAATTTAGAAACCATAGTTGGCAACGTTGGTTTATGTGAATCCGAGAAAGTGGCATGCACTGTCGAGGGGAGCAGGTCAAGTGATGGTGTTGTGGAAGATTGGAGATTAGCAATGAAGAGGTGAAAAATCTTGATAATATTAGTTTGTCTGAAGTCGCCGAAGCTTGTGGGATGACTTTTCCTCGGCCAAGGTGGTGGCCGGAAGGGGAAAACTTTGAATCAGAAGGGGAAAACTTTGAGTTAGAAGAATAGTGTAGGGTAACGGGTGTTGAAGATAGTATCTTTTGATGACGTGGTGGTGTAGGGTGTAGGGTAACTGCTGTTGAAGATGGCATCTTTTGATGATGAAGCTGTTAGGGTTAGGGTTAGGAATAAGGCTAAGGGTAACTGTTGTTAAAGATGGTATCTTTTGATGACGTGGAATGGAATTGTTACCAAAGAATTATTCAAATATTTCTTGTTGCAGAACTTTCTGTTACAAAACTTTGTTTAACTCAATTACAGTTTTTTTCATAATTTTAAGAAAAGTTTTGTTTCTTTAATTTTATATAAGATTTTTTTCTTATCTATGTAAATTAATCATTGTAGTGTGAGAGAAACAAGACAGAGAAAACAGTGAATTTTATGGCAGCACTTTTGATTTCTTTCGAAAAGAAATATCAAATATAGTTCGAAAAGAAATATCAAATATAGTTTGTAAGATAAAGTCTTTATTTAAAAGGAAGTGGTTTGTGAGAAATTCAGCTATTACAAAAAGATTTAATTATAGCTTAAATCATTAGAAATTACAATGAAGTAATAAGAAAATCAATAAGAAAGATTTGATGAAGTAATAAGAAAATTGTAAGTCTAAGATCTGTATTTATTATACATTCTACTGATACTGTATTCACTAATATAATATTACGGCATGTGAAATGGGTAAAAGCATAAGATATGGCATGTGAAATAGGTAAAAGCATACACTCGAATTATGATCTAGCCTGTGAAACAATTAATGTCAATAAAGATAAACTAGAATTATGGTCTGGCCTGTGAAACAATTAATGTTAATAAAGATAAAGAGCAAAAACTTATTTACAAACATACAAACAATTGGAAGAAAGTATAAAAGAAAAAGTTAAACAATGGAGAGAAAGTATAAAAGAAAAAGTTTCAAAACTAAAAGTTGCAAAACTTAGAAAAAAAAATCAACTGCTGAAGTTAAAGAGAGAAAACTAAAAGTTGCAAAACTTAAAAAAAAAACAATTTTTGATAATGACTGTGATGATGAGAGTAGGAAGACAAGTAAAAGATCTCATAGGAAGCAGAGGAAGCATTCTTACTAAATCGAGGTCTAAGAACATATTTCAATGACTCTGACGAATGTCTGGTTCAGAAAAAAATTATGAAAAGTACGTCAAACTTCATCGAAGATCATAATCTAGTGAATCTGATTTGTCAAGTGATAGGAAGCGATCACATAATGTGGAACTGAGGTCATCTGATTCTATTATAATGGGAAAAAGCATATCAAAATCATCATAAGAAGATTCTGAAAATCAAAACAAAAGATCAATGATCAATTATTAACTAAAGCTCTTCCAAAAGATAAATTCGAAGATTTAAAAGAGATGATTGGAGTTTACATCAAAAGAGGCAATGAAAAGTGATGAAGATTGTATTTTTTTGATGATGTGATAGGAAGCTCTTACCAAATAATTGTTCAAATATTTTTCTTTACGTAACCTGTGTTTCTTTCTTTTACAAAACTTTGTTATTTTTTTTTAGAATTCTATTATTTTTCTGTTTTAAAACTGAATACCAATTTATTTTTTATATTTTTAGGAAAAAATTGTTTCTTTAATTATATAAGATTTTTCTCTTATCAATGAAAATTAATCATTGTCTCCATATATATTTCTACAACTGTGAAACTATTTTTTATTTATTTTTTACCTGTGTGTTTGTCTATTGTAAGTCTGGTCTAAACCTTGAATCAGGATCACCAACCTCTTATCTAAATAAAGCTATTTTTTTCCTAAAAAAAGAACATGTATATAATCTCAAAATATCATAGTATAAGTGTAATATAATATTTTCCTTAATCTTATGAAAACTTTAAATAATTTAACCACTGACTTTTATACGATATCTAGCATGACTCTTTTGATGATAAAGTTGACCTATTTCTAATGTAAGTTATGTTATAGCTTCTTAATATATGACATAACATATTTTCATCACTGAAAATACTAAAATTGTGATTTCAATTGTTAAAAACTTTCAGCCGTTTGTCTCCTTTAATAAAAAAAATATAACTTATATTATTAATAAACGAAAAATATAATTTGCAATTAAAGTATAGCATAATATTAAATTTATATTTACTAATATTTGAATCATTTAATATTTTCAATATGAAATAGATTAATAATTTAGTTGTTGTGGGTGGAGAAGAGAGAGAGGGGGTAATGAAACGAAGCGTTTTGAAGTTGAGAAGATAGCGGAAGAGAAGGGATTGGATTGAGCGTTGGCACGGCGTGGCGGTGTTCTTCCTCCGTCGACTGAAACTCAGGGAACCCTTTCCACTCTCTCGTTCCTCCGATTCCTCCTCCGTACACTTCCCCTTCCTCGTAATTGCTTTCCTCAATTCTCTAATTTCTTCCACTTTTAATTCTTTTACTCCCTAATTTCATTTCATTTAACTCAAATTTACTCTCTCTTTTTCATTCAATTCATGTCCTTTTGTCAAACTCTTTTTTGCTGTTTATTATTTTAAGTTTTCAATGACCCTTTGATGCATAAATTATTGTACTTTGTAGTGTGGTGATTTATTCAACTTTTGTTTGAATTTGGTTTGAAGATAGAACATGAAGCGCAAGCGTGGGCATAAGAAAGGGAAGGTAAAAGGTAGCACTAACCATGGAATAAGTGGTAACAATGACCTAAGTAATGGTGGGGGTCAAAACAAGGAAGAAACCTCCGGTTTGGATGAGTTTGGTTATGATAAAGATAACTCTGGAATGGAAGTTGACACACCTTCTTCCACTGGGACGGATCAGCATTACAATCTTGCTAACATAAATCCTGATGGTTCCATTGATAAGGCTATTGGGAAATCAGTTGGACGTGTTAAGGTGAAGCTTAGGACACCTAAAATGCTGGACTCCCAACCCACCTCATCTGATGCTCCAACACAGAGCGATACTGATAAGAGCAGCCAGCAGCACGGCTTTGAAAAACATGGTGTGAGTGCCGAGAGAATGGAGGATAGTGCAAATTCGTTGCCTGATATGAAACTGGGTTCTCTGTCAAAGAAAGCTGGTAGCATAAAAATCAAGTCTTCAAAGGTTTTGGGATCAAATGCTGAGCACACAAGCAAACCGTTGTCAGCTTCCACTGAGGTCATCCACTCAAAAGAAAGAAAGGCCACTCAACATAATGCTCTGTATAACAAGCAGGAATTGGATGCTTCCTTAGTGGTTAGTTGGAGCTTTGATATAGTTGCCCTTCTTGGTTTTGTTTGCTGTTTCCAAGCATTACATTATCAATTATAATAATGCATTCGGTTTGTTCTGCACAGATTATAAGGAAGGTAATGAAAATGGATGCAGCCGAACCCTTCAATGTTCCTGTCAATCCCGAAGCTCTGGGAATTCCTGTAAGTAATTTTTTCCATAGCTTATTAAAAAAATTGGGCACACTTATATTTTGTTTGGTTCCCGTGCTCCCTGAAATGTTCGATATTTTTCTTCTTCAATTTCTGCCACTGAATCTAAAGTTTTCTCCTTTTTCAGTATTTTGTTTTGTTAAATTTCCTTTTTTTCAATGAAGCAGTCTTCTACGCCCTGCATACTTCCAGAAGTTATTCTTTAGTAAAGTTTCTCTTCACATACTAATGCTATGAAGGAAAGGCACGAATGAAAATTTAGAGCAATTAAAGTTGTACATCCCAGTAGATATCGGGTGGATATTTGTCATTGTTTAACATACACGAGCTATCTTTTTCTCTCTTGGTAGACATAGAGGTTATATCTTAGAAGGATCTATGATATCTGTTCAGCCATAGACAATAACGTGACTGATTATAAAACTTGGAACCATTTTTTTGAAATGTTTACTTGTGTCTAATGACATACTACTATCTGGAACCAGGACTATTTCGATATCATAGATACACCAATGGATTTTGGAACTATATGCAGCAATCTTGAAAAAAATGAAAAGTATATGAATTCAGAGGATGTATATAAGGATGTTCAATACATTTGGGACAACTGTTACAAGTATAACAATAAAGGTGACTATATCTTGGATCTTATGAGGCGAGTAAAGAAGAATTTTATGAAGTATTGGACTGCAGCTGGGCTATACAGTGAACAATCAAAAGGGACCAAGGGTGAGACATCCATTCTATGTACATAATACATACACACACACACACATATATAAATATATATATACTCACACACATACATATATGTTAAAAACACTATCCTTCCCTTTTACTTTGCAAGGATGGAAAATATAAAGCATTTGGCAATGTAACTCTTGCCTCTGCGTTCTCAGGATCTGTTTTGCATGAAGTATGTCTGGAAATATGTGTCTGTTCATTCTTTTTAATATTTTTGTCATACAATGGTTTTTAGAGGAATCTTCTGCTTGACTAGGCTCAGTTTATGTGTAGTTTTTTCTCGCTGGCTCTCTCTTTGTCGGTATTCCTTTACTTTTTTATTTTGTTTTTCTGTGGACAGGGTGAGGGTGACAACAAGTGATAGATATTTTTAGTTAAGCTATTGCTTTTCTGATATTTTACTCTAAAAAGTCTAGCTCCAAAACTTACAGAGTTTTAGAATGATAACTAGTTCTATTTCATCTTGACTTTTGTTGTAATATCTAGCTAGACCCTTTGTATTGCTTAACATAGGATGAATGAAATCTATTCTATCGGATACTTCTTTTTTCCTACCCCCAACTTTGAGGGGTATGGGGTGTTGTTTCCGAATCCATCAACCATTCCAATTACTTCCCATACAATGGAGTGGAAACTCTCCCCCATTCTATTGTAAATATCCTAACAAAAATATGATACCTTTATTCAAATACATCCCATCTCTTCCCAGACCCATCATTAGGTATTAGATATCAGAACATACCGTAACAATCTGGGAAGCTCCCTCCTAATCAACCAATTCTCTTATCGGAACATATCTTAACCTTATCCCATGAATGAAGAACATTACTTTGCATGCATTATCTTCTGAAAACTGATGGTTTTCATTTCATGTAAAATACTTTACTTTGGCTTTCTGATAGCAACATGCCATATGTTTTCATTATGTCTCAGGTATGGAAAGGACTTCAACAGAAGATATCACACTGTCTGGCGATGGTAAAGTTGGGAAGAATAGTCAATTGAAGCAGAAGACAAAAAAGCGTCATGGGTGTGTATTCCCAAAATGCAAAATAACCCTATTTATTATATGATAGTTTAATTCCTTGTTTGATAATTGTTCTTAGCATGGAAATATCTGATTTACCATGGAATTGATAATGTCCATTGTATTAAATGAACAATAAAAGTTTACAAGTAGATTTTAATTGTAGACTGATACTTTTTTCCCTGAAATTTTATGCTGTATAATAGTGTATCCTTCTTTAAAGGTGCGTTAAATGTAACTGATTCTAAAAATATTTCAATAATGAGGAGTTCCGGACATCGTTTGGTTGATAGTGGTTCACTAAAATCATTTGTATGCTTTCTCTCTTCATCTTATTTGCAGAAGACACCATAAACATGATTGTTTATGTGCTATTTGTGTTCTAAAGCGACGAAGGAGGGAACGGGAGGAAAATGCTCGAATGGCTAGAGGCAGCTTTGGATCTGGTGGTGATAAGCATGCTAAAGAGTTTAAGCACGAGGTATTTTAATGGCTTGTTGACTACACTTTATCATTTGGATGTTGGAGGCAGTTTTATGGTATATATATCTTGCCTCACTGGTAAAATTCTTAACTGAAATGATAAGACCGCGACAGATTTACTTATTCTGTTTAATAGTCAGACTGGTTTTTTATGCCTGCCTTTGTGCAAAATATAAAGCCAGTTATCATAAATCATTGTTTTTTAAGTGGCATGAAAATGATATTCTCAAGCTTGATTTCCCTTATCACTTTAGGTAACATCTGAATCCAGACATAAAATGAGGGTCAGTACATGTATTTAAGAAATCTAAGTATGTACTTTATACAATGGAAGACTTGGCTAGCTTGGACAATAACAAATAATTTTGTACTGTCCTGATTTTTAGGAATCCATACAAGTAGATAGTCCTGGTGGTGAGGATTCATCATCTAATGATGAATCTATGGGCACAGATGGAGATGATGAAGACAAAGGAGAGGTAACAAAGATGGAGATTAGTGAGAAGCAGTGTAGCCCTGCGGAGAGAAAGAATGCGAGCGTTGATGTTGATAATGATGATGGCAATGATGACCATGCCCTAGAAGAAGTGGATGAGGAGGAGGAGAATGAAGAGGATGATGAGGAAGATATTGAAATGAACAGTCAGAAGAGAGAGATGGATGAGACTATAAAACATGGTGGAAACTTGGTAGTGAAATCAAATGTTGGTGATGCAATTGTTCTTCACGATGAATATAAAACAAAGCAACAAGAAGGACAAGCCACGGCAGTCCAGCAACAGAAGAAATACAAGGTATTTCACTGACTGTTTGATCTAGTAAATTACAGTATTTTCTTAACCAGTCATGCAAGAAATCACATGGTAGAATGCAGTTGCATTATCTTGTCATTATTTGCGGTTGATTAGCGTACTTAATAATAGTTCAATCTGTTTGTAGGGGTCACAAGGTAAACAGCAGAAAAGTAAGCTCCTTGAGAGTTTATATAGTGAAAACCCCAAGCTTTCAAGTTTGTGTGGAATTCTTTTCCCCCAAAATAGCCAGTCCGTTTGGAGTGGACCACACTCACTAATACAGAGGAGAAATTCTGCTCGTACTAGTTCAATTCACGCTGCTATTAGGACTTTCATGGAGTAACTTCTTATCTTGATCGGTTCATTAATAGTTTAGTTGATATCCCTTCATTACATGGTGTATTATAGTCACAATTTCTTTATAGCAACAGCAGATTTTATAGTTCTTTGTTTACCTTCTATTTAGCATATTACCAGGGAGGCAATTTCCTTCTCGTTCAGTTTTTCCCTCCAGGGTACTGCTTCTATGTTCAAGCTTTTAAATCTGGAGTTAGGTTTAAGGCTTAGCAGGCAAGAATTTCATGGATAAATTTAAAAATTTTATATTAGAATTATAATTTTTCTTAGTTATGATTTAATTATAGTTTACATGAAAGCATGTGATTGAAACCCGTAAACTGCTGATTGGCGATTTGATGTGTTATTTATTTAAAACATAACACTTTTGAGTCTAATTAAATTTCCCTAAGGAAGTCTACATTTACTCCGAGAATGATATTCCGAATTTGATAGTGGGCCCAAAATATGGAACATAATAAATTGAACAAACTTATAAAATGTTTTGTACCTTTCGCTTTGTTTAAAGAACAGAGATAACCTACGGGAAGGGTCAGTTGAGAAAGATTTTCTATATGCTTTTTCTTGAGTAACGATAGAAGTCCAATTAACGTTAAACGGAAATTAAAAGAAATAGAAGGGACAAAATTAATCCATTGGATTGACTCCTGTATAAGCTTTCTGCTTTAGTGAACTGAAAATATCTGCTAAGTTGTAGGCAGATCATATTTCACCTCTCCCAGGTAAAGACCGCACGCCGGGGCCATGGGGCTTGCGGAAGTAACACTCTTGGCATTCAAAATTCTTTCAACTGCAAAGTGCCCATCATGTTAGATCATTTTTAAGTCCAAACAAAATCAAATGTACTTGAATAGATATAAATGTAAGAGTACCGTCCGGAATTGAAAAGTTTCCAGTGCCAACAGCCTTGAGAACACCCACAAGTAATCTAACCTGAAATCAATTAACATGTGTTCGAACAGATTGGATTTAAAATGCAGGATTAAATCATAACGCAAAACATGGAACCTCTTATTGAACTCAATTCAAAAGTTAGATTACCCTACCTGATGGTAAAGAAAGGAACGTGCTCGTGCTGTTACCACAACGCAACGATGTCGTCTTCTTTTGCCAAATCCTACATCTTCACTTGAAGTCGTTACTTTATCATTGCATGGACTTGAACTAGGAGGAATGTCAGTTTCACAGTTGCTAGGGTAGCTACGAGGATCACTACTGACTTTATTATGTCCTTCTCTATCCATTGCAGATGGAAAATATAGACTTTCAGTTACCTCGCTGACACTCAGTTCATCCAAAGTTCTAATCGGTGATTTTGCCTGTAAGTGGGCAATTCAACGTTATATTTTGTTGATAATACAAAGAAACTTTGCGTGAGATGTTTAAGAACATCAAAACAAGACATGCTAAAATGAATGCGTGCAGATGCATTCAACTAAAATGAATCCTTTACATGAAAATTCAATCATGACTACTATTTGATTACTGTATGCTTGTCAAATATATTACTGCGCACTGTGAAGTCCTCTCAACCCTCAGAATCAGATGAATGTAGAAGAGTTGGATTGCAAACAAGGTTCCACTTTAGGTCAGAGAAATTATTAATTAGAATTTTATGAATTATGTTCACATAATATTAGAGAAAAAATACAACCTGACAACCAGCTGCCCTGAAGGAACTAAAATCATGGCGTCCAACAAGAACCCTGCACGCTTCCTGCATGGATATCATCATTAACTTGCATAGATGGAAGATTGATAATCTGATAAATATACAGAGAGGTTAACTAACTCGCATTGCTGGAAGATTAAGCTCCTCAGGTACGTGCCATGCTCGATCTTTCTCGAAGGTTGACAACGGCTCTGGCCCAGACAGCAGACGATAGAAGTATCTGAATGGTAGTTCCACATAATTAGCAATTACTTCAACAAAACAAAGAATTCTATGGAAATGCACTGAAAAGTAGCTGATGACAGAAATCCTAGATGAACCTTATTGCAATATTCTTCACTGTCACATTTACACAAAATTAAGGACAATTTTCACAAGATCAAAAAGTTCAGCCCCATTCATAATGCAACAAATATATTTCATCGACCAAGTAAATCCTCCTCCATTCATAATCCAACAAACAAAAGCTAAGAATGAAAATCTTGCATCAAATAGAACTGTAGAAGAGCTGGTGATGCTATATAGTTGCAACCATTGATAATCAACGTAAGAAAATCAAGATTCTCAAGAACTCACGTGCGCTCTTGTGCTTTAAATCTGGCATGAAAATCAGATGGAACACATCGAACATCGATAACCGTCAAGTCACTGTCATGCTTCTAAAAATAAATCAAATTGCCAAACATGTTAGAAACTTTTGAGCGCATACAATATACTCAAGTGACATCAGCTAATAAGCAAAATTTGAGAAACAGTTCAGGTTTTCAAAACTGCAACTCCAACTTTGAGATCAAACAAAACACGAAGTTGGTAATAAAAATTGATCCACAGGTTTGTATAAGAATATATTCAATAATTCATTAATCTTCCTGCAATAGTTTATAAAGCCAACATTCAATAATAATATTAAGAATCTGCACAAAAGTCACAAACAGAAAATCTATTGGGTATGGAAGAGCAATAGAAAATTCCACACTGAATAGAAAAAAAAAGGAAAACAAAAAGTAAAAACTCAGGCATTAGCTGAGGGCCTGTGGTGCAAGATTTAGCCTCAACACAATGCATCATGCAGAAGTCAATAATATGATTGAATTTAAAGCATAAGATGATGGAAAGTAAATTACAATGTTATCTGCTTTATCCAAGCTAATTACTAAAAAATTGCAAGCACGCACTCTTTGCAGCTATCTTCACAGTTTCTTTCTTCTTCCACGTCATGTAAGAAGATCAAACATTTTGTCAAGACAGAAGAAAGAATGTATTTATTTAAAGGGTAAAATGTGCTTTAAGTCCCCAAATTTTGGTCTAGTATTTTTAAAATCTGGCCGATTTGGTCATTGTCCTAATAATTTATTTCGATTTGAGCACAAGAAGAACATACCTGTAAGAAATGGTTTACAGCCCTTCCAACGACAGCAGGTTCATGAGGTGGTAACTACATTTTTACAATGATAAGATGAGCAAATATATACTGATTAGTATAAAGTGAAGTTGAGGTTTATGTAAGAAACGGACCACTTCACCAGGCTTCCTTTTGCTGGTCCGTTGAATATCCACATGACAAACATTTGACAAGGCATGAACTCCAGCATCCTGCACTTCCATACCACATTTAATTCATATTTTATTGCATTTCCAAATTGTTTGTGAATAGTGAGAGACGTGAAAGCGATACTCACAGTTCGACTTGAACAAGATACAGACACGGGCTGGCCAACAAATTTAGCAAAAGCTTCCTACAAAACAACAACGCATTTGATTTTACAGTAAAAATGGACGGAAATGGCGATGTGATGTTGCAATGTGTTACCTCGAGAGCACCAACCACGGTACGACAAGTGAGCTGCTTCTGAGAACCGGAGAAGCGAGTGCCGATATATTCGATTGCAATCAAATAGCGTTGAATACCATTCCTAGGGTTTTGACTCATCCCTTTTTCTTCTTCTTCTTCTTCTTCGCCAATGTGACTTGGATGCTCGATTTTTGCTAACTTTGACGGCCTGTTATTATCACTGCACTCCAAATCCACTGTGTCTGTCATTGAAATTTCTATCTCAACTCAAACTCACCTAAGTTCAATCACTCTTTCTGTTACTCCTTTGCTATGCCAGAGATGGAGCCAAAGTGCCTCCAGGTATCTCTTCATTTTTTTGTGTAATTTTATATTAATTATAAATTCTGATCAAAATATGTGTAGACAAGTAAATAGAAAGTAAACAAGAAATGAATAATAAAATTTCGCTCGTTAAACGAATAATTAAATTTGTCTATTTTCATAAATAAATATATCTAATCAAGTTTTATAAATTTGTAAATATATACATATCTAATCAAACAAATGTTAATTATACAAAATAGCAATATGTCCAATAAATATTAATTTTAAATAATTAAGTGCTTACAAACTTCTCTTTTACTTTAATCTCAATTTTTGATACAGCATTTTTTATAAAATAAAAGATAGTAAAAGTATCACTGAATAAAACAAACTAAGCTTGAGCATTCTAAACTTTTAACAAATCAAGTGAAAACTTTAAGTTAATAAAACTTAAGTGCACTTTTCTAGGAGTTGAAGGTGTGGTTTTCTAATTAAAATGAAAACTTTTCCTGAATAATTAATATTGACCCTGCCTACCTTTCACTAATACTAATTTTGATTTGAAGATAATATTATCAATATAATCATAATCGATATTATAAATAAATCATGACTAGCTTACAAAATTATAACATAAATAATAAATTTTACTTTCTTTTAATATATATATATATATATATATATATATATATTAACATAATTTTTATCAAAAAAGAAAATAAATAAAAAAAATCTTAAAGACGTTATAAAAAAAAAGAAACATAAATTAAAAATGTCTTATTTTGATACAAAAGATTCTTAATGGAGTTTGGAATATGTTTACACATTCAACTGAAAAAGTAAACCGTGTAACAGAAAAAAAAAATATTAATTTAATTTTCAATTAGATTTAAAAAATGTTTTGAATTTTAGTTAATAAAAAAAATAAAATCCTGATCACACATCTTTTGTTCATTCGCCATCTTACTATTATACTGTTACACTGTCTTCAACGAAATTTCTTATAATTAAATTCTCGATTTTAATTAACTTTCACTGTAAATATCTAAATTTGGTCTATTAAAATTTATTTTATTTAAATAAAGAGAGAAAAAAATTATGAACAAACAATTTGTGCATAATCCAAACAAGAGACTATAGTTGGTGAATGTGGAGGACAACCTGTGGTGCACACTGTCACGTTCCTTCATGGCCTGTTTTTCACCTGCTTCTTCTCATCATCATAACATTTTTTTAATACTTATTCATAACACTTTTTCTTTTCTTTTTTAACTCTTATTAAAAAAAATTACTTTTGTAAAACCTTCCAAAAACCTTCATATTAAGTGCTGTGTACTGTAAAAGAAGTAAATATTAATTATATGGTTCAGAGAAGAAATCTAACAATGAAACAAGTGGTAATAATGCTTAATTCTTGTTAAAATAAGAGAGCCGTGTAAAAATCAAGCAAAGTCCAAACTCAACACTAAAATTAAAATATATAAAATAAATAAAAGTAAATTTAAATATTTTTAATTGAGTTTTTATTACATTCTTTTATCTATTAAATACTTAAATTCTCGAAGGCAGTGGAATTCTTCTTGGCTTCTTCATTTGGTTGTAAAAGGTGTAAACCCTAAACCCAATGAAATGGGGGATTCCAACAGTCAGCAGCAGGATCCCTACGACTTTCTTTTCTCTCATTCCCAAATTACGTCGTCGCAGGAACAATTGTTGCGCGATCTTTCCCTTGGACCTCACAGTCAACACTCCCCTTCACCCTCAACCCCACCCGCTTCCGCCCACTCCCCGGATACCGTTCCCCAAGATGCCTTCCACACGCCGCCGGAGAACATCTCGCTCCCTTCCTTCTGTGACCAGCCGCGGGCCGCCACAGAAGGCCATGTTGATTTGGGGATGGATTCCGGTTTAGGGCTTTCGGAAATGAGCATCGGTGAATACTCGCACGGTGCACGAAGAGATGCTTTGTCTGAAATGGACGAGGGGCCGGTGAAAAAACTGAAACTTTCGGAAGGCGATCTGGGTATCGATTCTTCAGGGGGTTGTGTGGAAGTTCAATCGCAGAAAGTGGAAGAAGAAAAAAATTCAGAGGGTGTGGGGAATTCCGAGGGGAATCTGGTTTCTGAAGAAGAAAAAGTTTTAGATGTGTTTGATGTGTTCAGAGTTCTCACAGAGATTAGTGATGAAGAGGGGGAAAGTCTTGATAGTTTTAGTTTGTCTGAAGTCGCCGAAGCTCGTGGGATCACTTTTCCTCGGCCAAAGTGGTGGCCGGAAGGGGAAAATCTTGGTATCGATTCTTATGGGGGTTGTGTGGAAGTTCAATCGCAGAAAGTGGAAGAAGAGGGTGTGGGGAATTCCGAGGGGAATCTGGTTTCTGGAGAAGAAAAAATTTCAGATGAAAATAATTGTTCTGCAGAAAATTTAGAAACCATAGTTGGGAACGTTGGTTTATGTGAATCCGAGAAAGCGGCGTGCACTATCGAGGGGAGCAGGTCAAGGGATGGTGTTGTGGAAGATTCTGAAATGGGGAAGAAGAATGCAGCTATGGGGAAGAAGAATGCAGCTAGTGGAATGGAATTTGGGAATATTCAGGAGAAAATGAATGTGTTTGATGTGTTCAGATTTCTCAGTGAGATTAGTAATGAAGAGGGGCAAAATCTTGATAATATTAGTTTGTCTGAAGTCGCCGAAGCTTGTGGGCTCACTTTTCCTCGGCCAAGGTGGTGGCCGGAAGGGGAAAACTTTGAATCAGAAGGGGAAAACTTTGACTTAGAAGAATAGTGTAGGGTGTTGGGTAACTCTTGTTGAAGATTGTATCTTTGGATGACTGTAGGGTGTAGGGTAACTCTTGTTGAAGATTGTATCTTTTGATGACTGATGACTGTAGGGTGTAGGGTAACTCTTGTTGAAGATTGTATTTTTTGATGAGTGGAGGGTGTAGGGTAACTCTTGTTGAAGATGGTATCTTTTGATGACTGGAATGAATACCAAAGAATTATTCAAATATTTTTTGTTGCAGAACTTTGGTTGTGTTTGTTACAAAACTTTGTTAGTTTGTCTATTGTAGAATTTTATTACTTTTCTGTTTTAAAATTGAATAGCAGTTCTTTTCATAATTTTAGAAAAAGTTTGTTTTTCTAATTTTATATAAGATTCTTATATGATCAATGTAAATTAGTCATTGTAGTGTGAGAGAAACAATATAGGAAAAATAGTGAAGAACCTTTTGGAAAAGATAAAAAATTTAAGTATGGTCTGAATTTTTTTTTTTAATAAAAATATCAAATATGGTTTGTTAAAATGAAGATTTATTTAGAAATTCAACCGTTAAAAAAATATATAATTGTATTTCAAATCAGAAATATTTAAGTTTAGTTTAAATTAAAAATTACAATATGAAGCAGTAAGAAGATCGAAGGCTATCATTTGTACTTCTTCAAGGAAATAAAAGAACTCATATGTACTCTTTCAAGGAAATGAAAGAACTCATCATATACAAGTTCTTAATCTTGTAACACATCTTTATTTTATTCAGACTATCCTTACTATTGAATGAAATTTCTTATAATTAAATTCTCAATTTTAACTAAATTCAGTATAAATATCTAAATTTAGTTTATTAAAATTTATTTTATTTAAAATCAACTTGGGTCTCACTCTTTCATTGCTAAGGAGTGTCCCCAAAAAATTTAGGTAATTATATTTTATAATAACAAATTGAACTAAAGTGTATAGGTATCCTTTCTATAAAAGCTTTTAACTTTCAATTTACTAATTAACACAAAGTTGGTGAACACAGACAAACAAAATAGCAATCAGAGTCCAAAGCCAATAAATAAATGTTATCACACAAATCATGGTCACGTAATACTAAGAAAGAACCGTCTCTCAAAAATCAAAATGCATATCTGCAACTCTAAAATGCCTATTTGTAGAAATAAATAACATTGGACTTTCTTTTATCCTCTCCAATCTTGCTATCTGAAGCCTTGTTTTCAGAGGAATTGAGTGAGAGATTCTTTGTAAGTTTCACCAGACTACCTTGCTTGGTACCTCTCGATGGCATCTCTATTTTATTCTCTCTTTTGAAAGTATTCTGCACAAAGTAAAAAGGCAAAAGAAATGCAAAAGTCAACATAAGAGTACCAAAAAAAAATGTTTTCATGAAAGGGAGAATCTAATGACTAAGGTATCCTCGTAGCATTAAAATAATCCAGTAGGATGTACTTGGATCAAATCACATATCTTCTATGCTCCAATTGCAGAAATAACTAAGAAGCATTGCAGACTATGGAAATGGAACTTACTTGATAATTAGCATTACCATATACTCCCTGTTCTGGCCTTGCATGTATAGTTTTCTTTTGAGAACGAAGAACCTTTTCTCGGTTCTCATAGAAGTCAAAATCATCCAAGAGAGATGTCTTAGCCGAATAATTTTTAAAAATATTCAGCATCTCCAGACCCTCTTTCAGTCCAATCTGCAAACCGAATAATTAAAAATTTAATTATAGACCACTTCTAACAAAACATGGAGTCAAATTATATGGACAATTAGACTTTAACAGGTTAAATTATTTCAAATTATCCACATGAGAGAGGAGAGATCAAATTATTTCAAAAGGAACTTTCACAGGTTACTTCTTATCTTTCTTTTACATTCTTTTAATCTAATGATAAAAAAAAAAAAGAGTTACTCTCAAGAACAATTAGACTGAAGATCAAACGGGTGAAGATGACATGAGCAACTTCTCATCTTTACTCTTCACGAGTTAAGAGTTACCTCTTGCGTGTCCCTAGTGAAAGTTACAGGCTTGTTCTCATTGTTTGGAAGAATGATATGCACAAACTGGTTGTTGGGAACATCTTTTATTATGTGCCATTTAATTGAGAAGAAACCATTGTACTTGTCAAGTTTCCAAAAGTTCATGTCTTTTTTGAAGTCTACCGGCCCAATCATCTCAGCCACTCCAACAAACTGTCTGCTAGCATTAACCTGATTTGACAACAAAATACATCTAGGATCAATGAATATTCATGATTATCGACATTAATTCCCAATTCAAAAATTGTAGTCCCTGATATATTATAGTGAATGACAATTATACTTAAATCATATATATTCCTGATAAAATTTGAAAGAGAATAAATGTTTTTGGAGTTTTGATCAGCCAATCTTAGAAAACATTTATTTTCATAGTTATCAGTCATAAATAAAAATACAAAAGGAAAACACGGACTGACGTTCATGTTCTTCAAATAAGCTTTTGAAGATAATTTAACCTCGAGAACCAATATAAAATAAAATATAAGTAGATATCTCTACCAATATGTCAATATCTAAAATTTGAAAAAGAAAGGAGAGCCACTTGTGAACAAAGATTTGGACTCACTGAGAAGAAGAGGAATATTGGACACTTCGTGCCTGTCTGTCTCAATTTAGCTTCTGCATCATGGAATGCTGTGTTCAACTTCTTATTTCCATTTGGAGTACTTGTCCAAACATTATACTTGACACCTTTATGAACGTCGTCTTCATTAAAAGATTTAATCACATAAAATTTAGCAGTTTCGTATTCAGTTTGAAAATCTGAAAGGTTATATTGGTCTCTAGATATTGTGGTTGCAGACTCATCATTAACAATTGATGGTTGTAGAAGAAAATAGTTGTATTGACCCCGTGGTCCCCGAGTAATTTCCTTTGACATTTCAGATTCTCCACTCCTAAATTTGTCATTCAAAAAAAGCCTATCATTTACACTAGATACTCTCCCATTTGGTCTGTAGTTAGTAAAGGTATTTGGGATGTAGTCAGTAGAAGTATTTGGCCTGTAGTTTGTGGGGGGCAACACATGACATCTTGAGGTGGCTGATGATGAAAATTTTCTTACGTGCTGATATGTAGTTGGACCGGTAGCTGCTGTAAAATTAGAATGCGAATGAGGAGCCTGCAAAATAAGTATTCACGTGATTAAGCAGTTATAGTGAAAATATAAAACAACAGATAAAAGAGATGGCAACCAAGGCTGAGAGGAGAAAATTTTCGGCAACAAAGTATCCAAAAAACTGAAACGGTTGCTAATGAAGACAATAATAACTTTCTAAGTACTCATCATCAAAGCAACAACATATTCCACAAATAAATAAATAAACTAGAAGCAGCGATACATTATGATATCATAAGCAATCCGAAACATCATAATCTTCCTACTGATTACCTTGTTTATAATTTTGATATCTTTTTCTGTATTTGCCACGGTCTTAGATATTGTGCTGGTTAAACTCTCATTTCTATGTGTATACTTTAAGTTACTCGGCTTCATTGAACCAGGGGATTTTGGATGAGATTTTGCAATTACAGAACCTTTGACAGTTTTGCGTTGCACAGCAATAGATGTTGGGACTGGTGCATAAGAAGGCCGAGCTTCTGACTCATTCACACCTGGTTGTTGAAAATACTCAGTCTACGAGATAAAAGATTGATGATAAACAAAATGCCCATCCAGACCCACAATAGCCCCGATAACTAAAGGTTCTATATAATAAAAAAAGGTTCTGTTACACAGCAGTGTTCATAAGTTTAAAGCATTCCAAGTTAGCTCATAAAATATCTGCTATCAAAAATACCCAAATGGAGAAATGTTTGTTTTAATGTCGATATTATAAGTCATTACAGCATTAAACCACTGCTTAACAAACAGTATCATATCACCTTTTTGTAGCCACTGCTTATATCAAACACGATAACACCTCCATCTAACTTCCATAGATTAGTATATTTAAGTTTGAACCAAATAAGCAAAAAATCTCAATTTTAATGTAATGATCCATACAATAAATATCCAGGTGCCTTTGGACAGGTTAAGAATCAAATGTTAAAAAGATCAAGTTAAGACTTGATTTAATCCTCGAGGAAATAAAGCATTACGTTCAGACGTGATCACAATCGCTGTTAGTATTCAGGATTATTTTGCCAAGTTAATTATAAATATAGAGCAACTTCTCAGACAGATACATCAATATCATTATCAGCAGCATTTTAAGTGGACAAGGAAGTATTTTATCATTTTTCCTCGTTAATAATAACTATTAGGTGTAGGATAAACACAAGATCTTCATCTCACTCTTGATCTGTCTCACCTGCAACACCAGCATCATCTCCAGAAGAGGCAATAAATGATGTTAAATCCGATGAGATATGATCTTTTCTAGAAATCTGCAGAAACATATTTATAAAATATAGTGAATATGATGACATCATGAGACAGATAAAGGTAAGAACAGAAATACAAGAACTGCTTATTACTATTGGTCCCAGTTAGCATTTATGATCAGTCGAAAAAGTATATGTATTATTAAGTCCAGAGAGTGATTTATATATGTTCACCATGATGCAACAAGCTAACAACCAATCAAGTAAATGTCAGAATTTCTCCATAATTGATGAGAACCACATTATCACATTCAAGGAACAATATAAAGTAACTATTCCTGGGTCTGAAAAAACTTTCGCTAAAATCAAAGGTGGGTGAGTGTCTCCTAGAAAGGCAAAAGCTCAAAGTTCTACCAAGATCAAGTAGTTATATGACACTTGTTATATTCTATAAATAGAAGAGCCATAGTTAGAGAGTGGAAGCAAAGGAAAAATTGTCGTAGCAAAGAGAAAGACATTTGTAATCCCCGAAAATATAAAGATTATCAGGTGAGACACAAGGAATGTTTAAAATATAGGACATGGAAATGCTTTTGATATATAAAAATCAACATGAAAAAGTTGAGAATTGAGATTCTTATATTGCACTCTGTAAAAGCAAATTTAATAAGCTTTATAGTTTTCATATTTTTACAAACCTTACAATAGAATTCCAAGAAACTTATATCTTAAATAGCTAAAATAATCAGTTAAATCTTATGGAAACAAACCTCAAAAAAATATCACGAATCTTACTCTATTTATAATACAAGCTGTTTTCGTTTAATTTATTTTACTTTCTTATGACACTGGCGTCAAGAAGAAGTACTTAGTCTTTACTCGTATGCAGAAGACTAGCTATCACTCCAAACAATGTATTTTGCAGTCCCAGCTACACTTACATGTCGATAGAAAAGATTGCAGTACTTGTTTATTGAAGAGAATCAAAATAAAATTCAGAAAGAAAAGAGACATACATTCACATTATGGAAAGACTTAGAAAGTGGACATACCACATCTTCATGGTTTTGCTCCTGACTATGATCTGTAGTTCCTTTAGGGCCGAATTGAACTATATCAAATGGTTAAGTAAATCATATATAGAAAACAAATATCTGAAACATGTCCAATATAAGAGCAACCAAATAAAATCAACCTAATTCACTTAACCCGCTAACATCTAACCACCTCATAAATTTGCTTCAGATTATTCCTATCAAACAACACTCTCAACCTATCAAATTACCAATCTGCTTTTTCTCCAGATGAGAAAGAAAGAAAGATGAATGCTAATGAAAAAGAATTATTATTAGTTTAATTTGTACATGTATGTCATTTTTTAATCAATGATTCTTAGCATTTGACTAAGGTTTTGACTGACTTACTACTGTCTCTCAGTTTTATCACTCACTATAAGCAGACTATTGTGACTTTTGTGAACTTAGAGTCTATGATTCCTGATAATAGATTATTTTTCTCCTACTATTAAGGATTTTCATACTCTTCTTGAGACTAATAACAGCAAATCTGAGACCCTGTAAAATGAATATAGCAGATAATGTGACAAAATATAAGTATTACAGCATATTGAAGGAGTGCGATGTAGATGAATAAACCATTATCACAAACTGCACTGCACCATCGAAAAGAAAGATTCTTTATAGAAAAGAAAGATTTTTTTATAGGAATAATAATGATGATGATAAGAGTGTGAAGGTGAAACAAGAAAAGGATACGTTTCTGAAATTCCGGTGGAGGGTCCATGATCAAGAATAGAGAGGTTGGAGAGAAGAATAGAGAAGATGCTTGGCTAAGGTTAAGGGAAAAAGATTGGAAATTGATGGCGCAGTAATGCCGATGGAGAATAGGGTAGAATTGAAAGTGTTGTTAGGGTAGCCGAGAAAAGAATGAACCCTAGAAATAGGAGATCTTCTTGATTTCATACAATTGCTTTCTTGATACTCATGTAATCAATCAATCATATCATAGTTTGAAGGGATAACTGCCCTTATTTCCTGTCCAACAAATATTCTACTGATAATCTATAACAGATACATATTTTAATATATAATTTTATATTTTAGATTGGTAAGATCATTCCTAACTATTCAGTATTTCATTCTTAAAAATATTTAATTCAATCTTTTAAAATAAAGATAAATGACATTAAAAAGGATTTCTTAAAAAAAAAAAGTTATTAAGAAATCAAACATGCAAATCTATTGCTGATTATATCAGTATTTATTGTTTTATAAAGATATACTTTATATATTAAAATACTTACTCCGAGATTTATTAGAATCTTTTTTTAAAACTAAAAAATCCATAAATATTTTATTTCTTTTTTTTAAATCTAAATGTAATTTTTTAAATATCTTGATTACTTCATAAAATATATTTTAATTATTGCATCAATTATTTTTAATAATATATTGGTTAAAACATTGTATATTTTAAATTGTTTCATTAATTGTTATTATTTTGTTTAGACAAAAAATAAATAAATTTATTGAGTTTTAATTTTGTTAGATTTTAACTATCACCACATATTGTTTAATATTAAAATATTTTATTGTATTTTTTATGATTAAAATAATTTATCAAAAATGAAAATCAAATTTTAATAAATTTCAATTGTTTTAAATAAAATATGTAAAAAATGTTTTTTTTAAATAAAAGCAATTAAATTTTTGTACAGTTGTCTTTTGAAGAAATTGTGGAATTTTTTATTCAAATAGATAATTAAACTTGTTTTGACTTATATTTTCTTGTTGTTAGATTAAACTATATTTAGTTTTAAAAAATTATTTGCCAAGTGAAAAATAAACTTAAAATATGTAGTTTTTATTCAAGGGACTATTATATGAATAAAAGTTAATATTTTTTTTTTTAATTCACTTTCTTTTGTCACATGACCTCCTACAAGAAGCAGTTCCATATTGTTCCTAACATTGTTCCTAACAGATCAGAAAAAAAAATTTGTATTTTTTCGAACAAGTTTACCTAAACTTATTAAAAATCAAAACAAATCGTTCTTTTATTAAAAGAACATTTTTTTTTTCTTAAAAATCTTTTAAAAAATGGACTCATGTTTTATGATGAAAAAACAAAGTTGAGATTCAATAAAATTAGGAATAGAAAACAAGTTAGTTAAAGGCAATAGCTAACAAAAGATGAATCAAAATAACTTTCTTTTTTAACTAATACTAAATAAAAATCATGGATCATCTGAGCTAGTAAAAAATGAAAAAATGGATAATTTTTTTTCATGAAACTAATTTAAATTGATAAACTTAGTTAAAGAACCTAAGTCATATTAATAATTTAACTTAAATTTTCTTTTTGATATTAATTGTTTTACTGGTATTTGAGTTTAAAAACAAAATAATAAAAACATATGTTTTATTTTTTAAATAATACCACCAACTTTATAAAAAAACTATAATAAACAATTTAACTATAAAAATATTTAGTACATTCATATTTTCGTACTTTATAAAAATACATAAATTCAAATAATAGACTAACACTCCAACTCATTCTATCAATTTTTATTAGACACTTTCTTTTTTCTTTTAGAATGGTTAAGTCTTCTCTGTACAGATCAAGAAAAATACTTATTTTTTTATTTTTAATATAATTTTAAGAAATTTGTATATTACACGTATTTTATTTTATTTTATTTTTATTTCAATACACATTGAAGTGCTATTATATTTTTTTCTGCCTATTAGTGAAAATATTTTTTTCACTGTATTAATTATGTTAAGGACATAATTGAAAGAATAATGTTTATACTTTTTTTAAATAATTTTTTTTTCTGTACCTACAATTAAAGATGAAATGCATGTAAACAGTGTGAATCAAGTGAAAAACAATAATTGAGAGAAAAAGCAGAAAAGAATAGAGATCCACGTCAACATGAAACAAAGAATGAAAAAAACAGTGTTCTTAAAAAGAGGTCAGAGAAAGAGAGAGAGAGAGAGAGGGGTTTTGTGTTTGAGCTTTTGAACAGCAGAACAAAGTTTCTTTCTTTGTAGATCCCACATCGACCCAACACAACCCAAATCAGTAGTTGTCAGCATCAGAGCCCCACATAGGGTATACCAATATCTGTCTCTGCTGAAGTGAAGTGAAGTGGAGAACACTAAGAATGCTAAAGAGCAATGAGGAACCTTCCACTCTCAGTCACAGGAAGCCACCATTGAAGCGTAGCAAGACTATTGCCAATCCCAGGCACACACCCTCTGTCTCTGCAACTACTCATACCCCCCATTTTTCTGTCTCTGTCTCTGACTCTGAGGAGCAATGGAACTACCCTTCTTTTCTTGGCACCACCACCAAGAAAAAAAAACCATCTTTCAAACCTTCCAACACCCACAACCTCAACCTTCCCAAACCCTCAATTCTTCCACCACCGCCCCCACCTACTCCCCCTCCTCCTTCCTCTTCCCCTTCCTCACCCCCTTCCCAACTCACCAGACCTCAGTACCACAAACTCTCTCCGATCTTGTATCTGGTTAGTTAGTTATTTATTAGTTTTCTTTTTTTCTACTTTTGCAATTAGATTCTCTCAGCTAAACTAGCTATGTTATGTTTTGCTAAAGGGTATCAATAATTGTGTGGGTCATAGTTATTGGGGTTTTCTATCTAAAGTAATCAGCTACCTTATTTGCTTACTGTTTTTCCATTATCACAGTTAAGTAAGATCCCTTTCTGGAACCCTTGGTGTTCTTACATGTGAACTGTTGATGCTTCTAGAGATTCTTGGCATTGTATGATAACAGCTACTTCACTATAGATTTTCCCACACAGCTGTTTTTGAGTGAATTATTATGTTTCTCCCTTGTACTGAGCTTGCTTGGTAGAAAGTTATAGACCTTTTACTTCTCTTTTGCTTTCTTTTTTGTGAGATGTGATCATTTCTTTGAATTCTTCATTCTGGTCATCTGAACCTTTCGTTTCCTTTCCTGTGGCAGCTCCTTATTACTTCTATTGTTTTTGTACCCTATTCCGCTTTTCTACAGTATAGGCTCAAAAAATTAGAGGTAAGCTTGTAATTCAAGAAATTTAGTATGGTGTTTAACTTCTTGTTTATTTTGGATAGATTCGCTATTAATTTCTTTGGTTGCAGGATGAGAAACTTCACCTGTGCTGTGAAATAGATTTTTGTACCGGCAATAGAAGGACATCTATGGAAAAAGGCGATGGTTCATTTTCTTATATCCTGAATGCTGACAGTAGAACACTGGCTTTGTATATAGTGGTGGTCATCCTCATTTTGCCTTTTCTGTTGTACAAATATCTTGATTATCTTCCTCAAATAATAAATTGCTTGAGGAGAACAAAGGATAACAAGGAGGATGTACCATTGAAGAAGAGAGTTGCTTATATGGTAGATGTATTTTTCTCCATATACCCTTATGCAAAGCTACTTGCCCTTCTCTTTGCAACTCTGTTTCTTATAGGATTTGGTGGTTTAGCTTTGTATGCTGTGACTGGTGGTAGCTTTGCTGAAGCACTCTGGCATTCTTGGACTTATGTAGCTGACTCAGGAAATCATGCCGAAACAGAAGGAACCGGGCAGAGGATTGTCTCTGTCTCAATTAGTTCAGGTGGTATGCTGATATTTGCTATGATGCTTGGACTTGTTTCAGATGCTATATCAGAAAAGGTAGATTCTCTTAGAAAAGGAAAGAGTGAAGTGATTGAAAAGAACCACATTCTCATTCTTGGGTGGAGTGACAAATTGGTAATCTCCTTGTCAGTTCCCCATGAAATGCTTTTAGTTTTCGATATTTGACTTGGAATATTATGTTGACTATCATGTTGAGGAATTTGTTTTATCTGATAGTACATCTGTATTAGTTCTGTACATCTGATTGCATCAGTTATTTTCGTTAAAAGAAGGAAATAGATGTTGATGATTGATGCTTGATTGCAGGGTTCACTTTTGAAGCAGCTAGCAATAGCAAATAAGAGCGTTGGTGGTGGTGTTATTGTGGTGCTTGCAGAAAAAGAAAAGGAGGAAATGGAAATGGATATAGCAAAGCTGGAATTTGATTTCATGGGGACATCCGTGATTTGTAGAAGTGGCAGTCCTCTTATACTGGCTGACTTAAAGAAGGTTTGATGGGGTATCTTTGAATCTTTGTTCCGCTTTTCCGGGGAAAGGATGCCTTTTATATAATCTATTTGAATCATATAACGTGGGGAATGAGTTTTGAGCTGTTTGCCTATACCTTCCTCCTGAAAGTTTCTATGTTCTCAAATGTAATTATTAATTATCCACAGGTTTCAGTTTCTAAGGCACGTGCAATTATTGTATTAGCTTCAGATGAAAATGCTGATCAGGTTATTTGCATAACTCATTACTCCTTTGTTATGTTGTCTAACTCTTACCAAGGAACTTCTTCACAGTCAATGTTTTTTTTTTTTTTTTTTTCTCAAATCTCCATCTCCAGAGTGATGCACGTGCTTTGAGAGTTGTTCTTAGCCTAACAGGTGTAAGGGAGGGCTTAGGGGGTCATGTTGTTGTGGAGATGAGTGACCTTGACAATGAACCTCTAGTGAAACTTGTTGGTGGAGAACTCATTGAAACAGTTGTTGCACATGATGTAATTGGGCGTTTGATGATTCAGTGTGCTCTACAGCCTGGCCTTGCACAGGTTAGTGGGCTAATTCTGTCATTCTTGTTAACTAGCTTTCTTCCACCCACCCTCAAGTGGTGTTGCTCCCCTTTTGTTCATGTATGTAGTGTTTAAAATAGCTAGAATGTGCTTACTAAGTTACATACGAATGCCTCATGAATCCTTACTCTTACTAGATGAATTTCTGCACGAACTATTTTCTCTTGTAATATAAAGCCTGTTACCTAGGTACAGAAATTAGGTACCATTTTTACTGTCCTTAATAGTGTATCAAACTTTGTGGAATTTATCATTTTTCTCTACATTTTGGTTTCCATGTACGGTGTGACTTAGCATCTGTTCACTTGCTTCCTTCTCTTGGCTAGATATGGGAGGATATTTTGGGATTTGAGAATGCTGAGTTTTACATCAAAAGGTGGCCTGAATTGGATGGTCTCTTTTTCAAAGATGTATTAATTTCATTTCCTGATGCAATACCTTGTGGAGTTAAGGTTGCTGCTGATGGGGGGAAGATTATCATCAATCCAGATGATAGTTATGTTCTGAGAGATGGGGATGAAGTCCTTGTTATAGCTGAGGATGATGACACTTATGCTCCGGGTCCTCTTCCAGAGGTTATCTTTCCGTTATAACTTCTCTTCTGAACTATGTCCATTTATGATTTGCCTTATTGTAAAATATCCTGATTTGGTGCTTAGAATCTTGTATATGTTGCGCACTTTCTTGGATTTTATTAACTTAATCATAATATTAGTAGGTGACTTGTGATACATTACCTGGTGTTTTTTATGTTACGTACTTTGTACAGGTATGTAAGGGACTTTGCCCAAGGATACGTGATCCACCTAAATATCCAGAAAAGATATTATTTTGTGGCTGGCGCCGAGATATTGATGATATGATCATGGTAATTCTCTTCATTGGATACGAGATAGTATGGCCTTGCTTGCATATCCTTACTTTTTTTGACAAGTGACACTGCTATTATGCACCATCCTTTTGATATTTTGGAAGGATTAGTTCTCTTATTTAGTGGCTTTCTATATTCTTAACACGGACAACAATAGCTGCTATTCGTTTTGTTAAGGTCATCAGGTTACTGGGCCACACCCTTTGGCTGTGGTACTATTCTGTGGCAATGTCTTGGCCACAATAGCCTGCGGTGGGTTTCAAACTGCTGCTAGCTGGTGTCTTAATAGTTAGCCATATTTCCCAACTAATTTTGTCTTAATTGTGTAAACAGGTTTATTGAGTCGATTTCCAGAATCTAGGGACCTGTTTGATTTTTTTAAGGAAAAAAAATTGATTCATTGAACTATTATAAAAATATCCTAAAGCCTTGTTTTATGAGAACTAAATTCTGAAATCTTAAGGATACTCTGACTGCAATGGAGGTCAAGATGATGAATGGAGGTTTGAAGTGAGCAGGGAAACCACAAATACAAGTTAAAGAAGCTACAAAATACGATATTAAATTATGCATAAACTACATTGTGTATTACTTGTGTAGACCTGACTGATTCCTTGATTTATGCTCTTGACCCCTGTGTGGAATGCTGCAGTGATGGTAAATAATCACTGCTTTAATACAATAGATCCATCTCCTAAAAATATGCGACTTGAATCAATCAGTCTAGCTTCATAATCCTCTAATATTACCTTAATCATTGTTGTTTAATAGGTTTTAGAGGCACTCTTGGCTCCCGGGTCAGAGCTTTGGATGTTCAACGAGGTCCCTGAAAAGGAAAGAGAGAAGAAGCTTGTTGATGGTGGACTTGATGTTTCTGAGCTAGAAAACATAAAACTTGTCCATAGGGAGGGCAATGCTGTAATTAGGCGGCACCTGGAGGGTCTTCCACTGGAGACTTTTGATTCTGTGAGTTTTGAATCTTTATCTCTTCATATTTATAGCATTTCAGGTTTTAAAGTGTCTTTAGGAAGGAATCCTCTAGCGCCTACGCACCATGTGAATATTAAGGGGCCTGTATCATAAATAACCAGAAGGTAAATCCGGACATAAGTACATTACGAGATTATGCAAATTGATTCAGTAAGAATTTCGGATAACTGGTTGATTATAGTTCCATCTCATCTTTAATCTTAGCAATACCCTGCTCCCTTTCAATAATAGAAAAATTAATTTGATTAGAAGGATTTCCACCACGTGGGTGGCAGATGGTATAAAATATCCATGCTGTCAAAACATAATTATGAGCAACAACAAAAAGCTTACCTCACTAGTTGGAGTTGGCTCATTTAAAGATTAAATTGCCAAATATGAATAAGCTTATAGATCTACATTTTCTATTTTTGGTCGTGGGATCTTTCTTAAAACTCTTTAAAAGCTTTAGATCGTGTTTTGCATTCTAATACCTTACTCAATTTTCATCATTGTATCCAAGTAAAATTATGACCAAAGTGTTGAAAGGGGATTAAGTGTAATAAAATACCTCTAGATCAAAGGCAGTCAAGCAAGGTAAATTAAAATTTTCTTCAACTGTATACTAACTCTAAGAGGACAGATCCTTATTCTTGCAGATGAGTCAGTGGAGGACTCAGTTGCTCACTCTGACTCAAGGTCTCTAGCTACCCTTCTACTCATTCGTGATATACAGGTATCCTGTATGGTTGCATCATTTCAAATTAAGGATTTTGTGTTCACATCACTGACTAATGTCTCACTTTTTTAAACGGAGTTTCTAACAATCCCTACTCTTTTTCTAGTCAAGGCGCCTTCCATACAAAGACACAAAGTCAACTTCTCTGAGGTTCTCTGGGTTCTCTCATAACTCTTGGATCCGTGAAATGCAGCAAGCTTCTGATAAATCAATTATAATTAGTGAAATTTTGGATTCTAGGACTAGAAATCTAGTGTCTGTGTCCAGAATCAGTGATTATGTGTTATCTAATGAGCTGGTTAGCATGGCACTAGCAATGGTGGCTGAAGACAAGCAAATCAACCGAGTTCTTGAGGAATTATTTGCAGAGGAGGTATACCTCATTTGAACTCCTTCTTGCCGTCTCTCGCTATATAGATTTCAGTTGATTTTTAATTTCTTGTCATGTTTAATTTTCTATTTTCTAAACTTGTAGTTTAACATTTATTTTAATTAGATTTTTGTTTGGGGTTTTTTGGATTACAAGATCAAAATTACTTATATGTTGGACTTTTTTGTTAACTTATGTAGGGGAACGAGATGTGTATTAAACCAGCAGAGTTCTATTTATTTGACCAGGAAGAACTATGTTTTTACGATATAATGATTAGGGGTCGAACAAGAAAGGAGATTGTTATCGGCTATCGCTTGGCTAACGAAGATCGAGCTATTATCAACCCTTCAGAAAAGTCAAAGCCAAGAAAATGGTCCCTTGGTGATGTTTTTGTCGTTGTTGCCAAAGGAGATTGAGTGTTCCTTTATACCGTGATGAAGATGATGATTATTATTCATTTCAAACTAGCTGGGAATTTGGAGGCTCCTAAAAGTTGAAGGAGCTGAGATTTTGCCCGTCCAGAGATTCTTGTAGATTTTGGTTAATCTCTTTATTTGATGTGGAATTATATTTATAACATCACTGCAACTTGTAAAATAATCTTTCATATAGGTAACTGGGAAGGAGTTCGAGTGTAGGGTAACTCTTTTAACATATATGTAGAAACTATGAACTCATTGTTCAATGATAAAGAAAGATTTTTCTGTAACTGAAAGTGGTCTATATATAAAATAAGAGCATGTGAACTGTCCAAATCAGCTCACCCAATTTTTAACTCAAAATAATGGATTGGGTTGGTTGGACCAGTTTTGGGATTGGTTAAAAAACTCATCTAACTCAACCAATATGTTAGTTATATATATATATATATATATATCCTCTTCTTATTTAACTTCTATAAATCTCATTTATTTGATATTCATAGAGAAATAAATACATAACCTTTAATCATGTGAAATTGGAAGATAAGAGGATTTATTTCTACTAATAGTTATCTGAATGTAGATGAAACAAAGGAACAGCAGAATGATTACATTACATAGACCACCTTATTTACATTGAATTCAACTATGAAACCTTCAGGCTACTTCCCTGGCAATGTTGGTGATTGAGGCCACAACAACTTCAGAGAAAATCCTCAACTTAGTAACTCAAACACTCAAGTGAAAATTTGCTTAACTGGATAAGCACCTACTTAAATCAATCCCACAAATCACCAAATAAATAAACAGTGCATAAACCAATAAAATGATGACATTCTTCTTTTGGAAAAAAAGATGAAGATATACTCAGAGTGTCATATTGATAAAAAAAAGGGCAATGAATAATATACTATTGCTTGTAACAAAAGAAAATAATGATATACTAAAGCAGCAATAAATATCATTCTGATTAATTAGTAAAAAATGAATTAGCAGCACTATAGAGTGGCATCCACAACTGATTTAACTCTTCTCATCTTTTGACAAGACTTGGATTTCTTGAATTTTGTCAGTGCTGCCATCAATGAAATATCTAATGGAAATACAAAACAGCATAAAGAAACCATGACACTGACTTGATGTCACTGACTTGATGAAACATCCGATTTAACTTAACAGCAGTAAAAGGGGAAACATTTCCCAAGGGACAAATAAAATATTCACTCCATTTGCAGGTATCAAAGAAGATTTCAAAAGATCAGCACACTGATAAATAGTAGGGAAATGAATTTTTAGTTAAAATACAAAAAGCTATATGCCTTTATCAGAACATAGAGAGCATCATCGAAGACAGGAACTCCAGTGTTGGAAGAAGGCAATATTTTTTTCCCAATATTTTATCATAAACATTACACAGAGGCACATCAAGCTACAAGCACTGCCAGGTAAAGTGATGTGGCCTTGTAAACAGTAGTGCAAAAGTCAACCATGTTACCACGCATGTATGACAATGAGTGTTTTATTATTGAGTACACTACACTTCACCCCTTCACCCTTTCACAGAATCCAATCAAAACCAATTTCATGTAAGAACCAAATCTGCAATAAATAACTCAACTGCTCTCAATAAGATAATGAAGATGGTTGAGTGTGAAGCCTCTACACATAGACTTGCTGGAATGACCCTTCCCTGCTTTCAAATATGCACTTCTCACTTCATTCCATTTTGATCCTCGCATTTTCTATTTCAATATCCAGTGACATAGACATCAAAAGAAGAAAAATCTTTTTTCTAAATTTTAATGTTTTTGACCATTGAATGTTTCCTTTTTACTTGCAACCTAAATATTACATCAGGAGCCAGCAAAGACGCTACATAACACCTACTGTGCCATCTCATCCTCCACTAATCATGTTATTAATCTTTATCCATTAGACTAACATAAATTATACAAATTCAAAGATTTTTTTGTGTAGATTTTCTTGATCTAGTAACTTCCACCCTCTCAAAGACAAATTTAATGTTTTCCCTTGACTAAAAACTATTCTTGCACGAGAAGTTGTAACAAGACCCAATGGGATGTTATATTATCAGTTTTATATGCCTGGTCTAAATGTAACAGTAGAGATGAAAGCTAATGAACACCTTTCCTTCCCTTGTTTATTTATAAATTTAACATTTGAAACAAATTCTCTGATACATCACTGTTAATATACTTTTCTTTACTAAAAATATAAACCATGCGGGAGTTTATTAAATACGAGATGAAATCTACAAAATTTACAATTTCTAAAAAAATCTTTAATCAATGAACATGTATAGTAAAAGAAGTTTATATATTCTTAACATTTCTCAATCAAATTTAAGCCAAAATATCAACCCGTCTCAACTGCATCCAAAATAGCTTTTAGACATCAAAAGAGGGAAAGACAAAAGTAAAAGTATAATAGGTGGAAGATATAAGAAGAAAGAAAATTGATAAATAAATTGCATTAAATATTTTTTTCGTTTTGATGAAATTGTTCTGGTTTTTTTATGAAGCATTTACATTAACTTCTCTAAAAGGAGAACACGCTGTAATGTTTTTGAACAAAAATATATAGATATTTATGTAATTTTATAAATTTTAGAGGACATTAGTGTAATTCTACAAATATGGTGAATGTTAATGTTGTATTTATTTTGGTTTAGTTGTTGTTAAAGATAAGATTGAATAGAACTCAAAGATATAATACTGCAAAGCAGAAAGACAAAAATGTTGTGTATATATAGCAGATACTGTTATACATGATGACAGAGGAGAGAATTACTTGTCTATTATACACAGACTGGAATACAAAAAATAAAAATAAAAATATTATGAATTATTACTACTAAAATATCGTGATGACTTTTGACACCGGAGAAAAGGGCCATCACACAATTCTCTTCTCCTCATATTGAAATCTTCAACATGTCCATCATAAAATTCTCCATCATCAACTTCGATTCTTCAGCAAACAAGTTTACATTGAACGTATCTTCTCCTGCCAAACCCAAATTATCTAATCCATCACTTCCCAATAAGGAAAGAAAGAAAACACAAAAGAAAGATTGAATTTTCATACCATAGAAGAATGATGGCTGGCGCTTGATAGGGCAAGAGGAAATTGGAAGCACAGGGAGATTCTGGCAGTTGCAGATTTCTATCATATATCCATCTGGGTCATGGAAGAAGAGCTGATCAACTTGAATTCCACCTTCTTCCACCACTGCTGTCACGTACACAATCCCCATTGCATCAAGTTTCTGCATTATGAGTTTCATGTCTGAGCATTGAAACGATATATGATTTTCTTTGGGGTTTATCTCTCTCTTTTCCACCGGCACATTAGCTGATTCTAGTAGGTGAATGCCAATGCCATAGTTGAACAACCTGAACATTATGTAATTATTAGGATTCAGAAAAAAAAGAACTTTATAAAACAATACAAAATAGTTCAAACAGTATTCATTTAATGTACCAAAACTAGTGCATTTGGAGGTGTATGCATTATTTTTGTTCACTTAGACGAGTGAGTAAATTATATAGAATAGATATGAAGTTTACTCTCTAGTCTCTTGTCAAGAACAAATCTTTAGTCTGAATCACAGAAATTGAATTTGTGATGTGACATTGTTAAGAGATCCAAACCTGATCTGGAAGGAAGTGACAAGTGGGAAAGTAGAAAAGAAGCAGAAAACGAAAGATAAAGGTTGAGAAAAGGAAGGAACTTACCAAGCCCCTTCAAATTTGAAAGAAGAAGGCCTCTTGATGAGCACAAATCCGAGGACATTCTCATAGAATTTGACAGACTCACTCACACTCTTACATACAAAAGAGACGTGGTTCAGTGAAAGCAAAGGTAGAGGCGTAGCTGAAGCAGAAGAAAGTGACCCTTTTTCTATTTTTCCCATATCTCTCAAACACTCACTTGGACAAGGAAAATGCTATGTAAATGTGATGTCTTGTGTGGATGAAACCTTGCAGTGTGCTTATATAAAGGCATGAGCAAAGATGAGAGAAGTAGTTTTGTGCATACTTTACAGATAAAATGAAAACGAAAATTATCTGTTCACACCTCATCAATTATAATCTCAACAACCACCTATATTTTTGTCTTTCTCATTGCCCCACCAAGCCTCTACTTCTTCTACAAAACGTGCAAAACTAAATTTAATTCTGAAAAAGAAACAGTCAAAGCTTCAGAAAAAAAAAAATACCTTGTTTTTAATTTCTTGTCAAATTCAAATTTAACCTACTGTCCATTTTTCCCTGCTGCCTCAGCAGCAACATTATTACTGAGTTGCTAAATTTTATTCAACAAAACCTTATCAGAAGTTTGTAGATTTTAGATTCAGCGTTTAGAAGATGAAAGGTAGGTGTGTGCATTATCTTGAATGAAATAAAATATTGCATAAAACATAACGTGGTTTTGATAAGAGCAAGATGTGGGCCATGTCTGACACGTTTGAACGTAGGAAAGGTTAATGAATGATGATGTGGTCGGTGTTATTGCCACACGTTTCACACGTGATCTCTCTTTTACAACTTATCAATTTTTTTGTCCTACATTTTGCATTTCACTACTTATATGTAGATGTATATGTATACGTATATGCATGCCGACTATACTTGCCAAGATACATGTATATGTAGAAAAGAAAAAAAATGTTGACCTAAAATGGTCAAATATAATAGCAATCGACTGAGTGAGAAAATAGAAATGACTTGTAATAACTCTAATACTTAAATTAATAAATAATTCGTTTAAGTAACGTATATCAGAAAATTTTTAATTTCCTAATAAACTATTTGAAAGCTTGATCAAAGCAGAAAGATGTTCTTTTATGGAACTTAACGATGAAGAATAGATGATAACTTGAACAACTGGTTTAAGGGAGTTGGTAATAAGATTTGAAAATTCCACCTGTCACTCATATCCTCAAGATTACTATTAATCTACCACTTGTAACAAGTTACAAATTCATCTAAAATTAAATAAAGTAAAGTAATCGTTTTTTTCAATTTCTTCTAGTTTTCACTCATAAGGAATAACTTCATTACTTTTGTTTTTTTAATAAGCTTATTTTTTAATTTAAATTTTTACTAAATAAGCTAGCACCAATTTATAAATAATATAAAATGATTATTATTATTATTTGGATACTTTTATATTATATAGTCTATTTGAAACACTATGTTATTTATAATATTTATTTTATTATTTCAGAATTATACTTCGAGGATAAATACGCTTTTTTATGTATAGTTTTTAAATATATTTTTTTTGCGTATTTTAACCACGTCCACTATTATATTATTTTTAGCATTATACTTATAGATGTTTTAAGTATTAAACTAATTAATATTTAAAAAAATGTTATTTTTACTTTATTTTATTTTTTGAATAAAATATTATAAAATACAGTACAAGGTTAGCAATAAATACACAATATGAAAATCTATAACATTATAACAATTAAAAGTAAAATAAATGCAATTGGAATTATGTATCTATAAAAAAATTACACAAAATTAAAATTAATTAAGAGTACTCTCAAAATATGTTTTATCAATGAAATTAAAATTTATATAAACATATGATATAAATATACGTAATTTTTTATATTTACGTTTATTAATTACTTTATGTAATAATTTCTCTCAAGATTTACAAATTTTATAGTTAATTTAACTACTTTTAACTTCTTGACTGGTTTTTGAGCTAGTTTTTCCACCCTCGGCTACCTTATGAAGTTTGGTGGTTCTATCAAATTACAAATCTGAATTATAAAAGAGTTAATTATATTTAGATTTTCTGATACTTTTTAAAACTACCCCTTACAATCCCTGTTTTTGTATTATTATAATGACCTCATTTGAGAAGTTGAATGTATAATATAAAAAGAAAATATATGTGGAATGTTTATAAAACTCTAAAAATGCACATTTAGTGTAGAAAGGAAAGACATGTATTATTTAATATTTTAAAATGAACAAGAAATTTGAGTACAATTAAAAAAAAATAGAGGCGTAATTGTAATTTGAAGAAAAAAAAAAGGGAAAAGCGTGTATAATTTAATACTTTTAAAACAAACAAGAAAATTTTGTAGACTTTAAAAAAAACTTGTAATTTGAAAAATCCACATTTTTGTAATTTACTTTTAATAAAATGGATATATAACCATAAAACTTTATTTTGGTAATGACAAATCAAACAATACCAAATCAAGTAAGTAAAAAATAATAGTATATCCAACTTTAAAAGTATCAAAATATGAAAGGTTAGGATGATGAATGACAAAGGGTCAGAATGGACATCAAAGTGTTTTTTGTCTTATTATTTGAGGCAATTGGTTCATGTAGCCATCAAATTTATTTGAACTTGTACCTCCACAATTGTCAAAATAATTATCTTTTATTCTTCTTTAAAGTAATTTTCAAATAACTTGTTTTAAAAAAAATTCCAAAATACCCTCTCTGAATTTCTTAAAATACATTTTAGAATACATTTTTCAAACCAATACTTTTAGAATAAGATTTCTGAAATATATAAAATACATTATGGAACAAATTTTTTTAAACAAACTTTGTAAAATTTAAATAATACTTTCTAAAAGGTATTTTTTCGGAATGATTTTTCAAGAATAAAATTTTTAGAACACACAAAAAGAGTTTTTTCAGAATCAGATTTATTTATTTTTTTATGTTTTTCTTCTAATTGTAGCGTTCTCCTTTTCTTCTTCTTCAAATATGATGGTGCAGCAGCAACAGCAGTGAAGGCAAGAACATTGATAGGTGCAGTGAGGAAGAAGCAAACAGAAAAGTTCAGTCATTTCACTCAATTATAAGGCTGGAGGTTCAAAAATGAAGGTGCAGAAAGTATTTGTCATTATTCCAACCGTAACGTACCCAATGCTTATTTTAAAAACATCTACCAACTATTTTAGATTTGTTAGTTTCTATAGATACTCGTGACATTTTTTATTTTAAATAATCTTATTTAAAAATTATTCTTTAGAATGAAAATTTTATCTAAAATTATATTTAGAATAAAATTAGCACAAATAAAATTAATTTTTTATAATAAATTCGAATAAGTTAAGATTAATTTGATGGTATAGTGCATGTTTGGATTAATATTTGTAAACTCAAATTTGTGTTAAACTTAAGTTTGCAAAAAGAACTCAAGCCTAGCTCCTACTGAATTCGTATATAATCTCACCCCAACAGTAACAGTTTTTCCCCAAATTCATTTAATACCAAAACATAATAAATGAATCATAATAATCTGCATATATGAATCTGCAAACAACTATTTTTCTACGTTGTCATATTTACTGCAGAAAACATAAAAATTAACTACATCCTTTCATCGAATGGTGAAATTTTGTAATGACTTTTTTATTAATAGAGTATGATTTGATATATACTAACCGAAGGAATATGAACATATATAGGTGCCCAATAGATATGAATATATAAGCATCCAATGAGTAAGAAAAGTGGTTGTGCAAGTAAAAGAACACTTGCAATTTTTCTTTTTCAAACATGAGTATCACACCTAAACCTGTCCATTGGCCTCCCTAAGCACGACTTAAAAGATGAAAAAAAGAGGTTAAAATAAGAGTGAAAAAACAAGGGTGATTAGACATTTGTCAAAGCTTGGTGGCAGAAGGAAAATGGGAATACAATATTGTGAGATGGAAGGTAGAATAAATAGATTTAACTTGTTATCAAGAAGTCGTAAATAAATGTCTCTAAAATGGAAATTTTGGTACATTCAAAATTATCTAGCCAGCTAGTTTAGGAGGAAATGCCAAGCAAAAAGGTAGATTGCCTAAATTCTACAAAAGGCAGAAGGCAAAAGGCAGAATGCAGAATGCAGGGTCCCCCAAACATTGAAGAATTAGGCACCACGGGCCATTTTCATCCTTGGCATCGACTTCTTCATTTGACGTGCACGCTCTTTTGCTTCTTTCTTTCGAATAGCCTCTGCACTCAACTTTGCCTCAGCCTCCTCCATCATCTTTTTCCTCTCCGCCTTTCTTCTCTGCATGGCCTCTTGTTGGGCATTTCGGAGTTCTTTCTGTGCCTCCAGAGCAGCCTTTTGTCGTGCACTCTCTGTCTTTGACCGAGCCTGAAATATCAACACCAGTTAACTTAAGGACCAACCATAAAAAGTTCATCTCCTATAAGCCAAGCACAGATTGGTAGCATGAGTAACCCACCTGTGAACTTAATTTATATCTTCCGATCAAGTCAATATAGTACGGAACAAGAGCCACCAGCCGAGTCATGTCAGCCATGTTCTTGGCAGCAGGAAGCACAAACTTGAACAACAATACCTTCTTGTGTACACCAGGGTGCTGATCGGAGAAATGCAATGAAATTAAACCTTTTCCAAATTTCTCAAAAGCTTTCTCACCAAAAACCTGCAGTATAACAATATCTGATTTTTAGTCCAATAAATAAACTTTAACAGGATAACAGTGCAGATGAAACAAGACCCTTATTTTGAATACCAAACTTTCAACATCACAGCCATGTTTAATGAAGCCAAATGCAATCAAGCTACATAACAGCAAATTGAAACACAAACACTGGTGCATGATCAGTTCACACATGGCATCGAAAGAATATGTAACCAAAAAGCACCTATCAACCTGGATAACCAAGGAGGACGCCAACTTATATCAGACAATCAACCACATGAAGTTTTGAACACGATAAATAATGCTCCTCAAAAAATCATTGAATATATAATTATTATTAGTCATATTACTGTTTAAATAATCTTCGTCTCAAAAAGTGACACAACTGACCATAATATAAGCCAATTTAATGAGATAACAAATTCCAACAGTATATTGGATTATATTTAAGTTTAGTTTCCCTACTTCCCATTATCTTGTATTATCATGCTATATATCCTTATCCTTATCTTATGATTTGCTACCCTAATTAGTTAGGACTGGGGATTCTGTTGTGATTAGAATAAAAAACGGTTAATGCTTTAGGATTTACACATAGATTGTAATACACACACACACACACATGGCTTCTGCTTTTGTTCTTCGATTGATGATCATCTTTCTTTCATTTCTACAAAAAAGGTAATTGTGTGCGATATTCAGCTTGTTGTTATCACTTTCATATTATTTGGATTATTTGGAAAGCTGGGAATCATATGAAATTCAAGAAACCTATCCCTTTCCATTCTGCTCTTCATTTGGTACAATGGAATGTTCATATGGCAGGTAAAAAGTCCTCTAAGTATGTGAATAATGATATGATTGACCTATGTATTTTGAGAGTTTTTTAATGTACAGACTAGAACTTCCAAAGGTATTAGAGTTAAACAAGTTGAGTGGATCATGCTTGAAGTTAGATGGATCAAGGTTAATGTTAACTATGCTGCTAAAGGTTGTCTTGGAGATGCTCGTAGTGGGAGAATCTTCAAAGGTAGCAGAGGAGAGTTCATTGGAGGATTTACACCAATAGCTCTTCAATCACCATCCTTAGCTGCATGTGGCTGTGCATCATAAACCCTTCCCTTGGTAGAATATACAAAAATATCACATCTTAAGTATCTTAAGTTATCCATTAGGATTAGTTCTCCTATTTCGCAATATCAACCAGGATTTGCTGGCATGTCTATTTATCTTATAATTTGTATTCCTAATTAATTAGGACTATGATTAGTATAAACAAGAGTTAGTACTATAAATTTTGTATACACATCAAGCAATACATTTCATTACATAATAGAATACTATACAAAGCCTGCCTTCTCTCTATTCTCTCCAATATCTAAAACTTCATTATTTCAACAGCCTTGAAACTCAGACTTTCACCTTGGCCTAAAGGATAGCAAGCAGCAAACCTAAAGATTGATCTTGCTCTTCATATAATTTTTATTGCCAACAGCAGTGAAGAAATAAAAGAGTGACAACGAGAATAATGCCTTGGGGGGGGATCCTGATGGGAGGTATAACATATCTAGGTTATTTGTTGGATCGAAAAGGTAGTATTAATCAATAATATATGATGTTCTAAAGCTTTTGGACCTTGGTTTTAAGAAAGGGTGCATGCTTTCGGCACTATCAATTGGAATGTGAGAGAAATTTCATTCTATAGCAACTGAGTTACAAATAGCCCAAGACAAAACCAACCAACAAGATCTATTTCTACCCACTTTTGTCTCTAAGCAATTCAATCTCTCGGTGAAATTAGAAACTAGAAAGATGATGCGAACTGTAACAACTGACCTTCATACACAGTCAAGTCAAGCTTCTTATAATGGGGCACACAAGGGTAAAAAGTTAATAAAGCACTTAATTTATTAAGAATTTATCACATGTAAACTTATTCATAAGTTTATCGCATGTGAAGCTTTCTAAACTCGAGTTTACCTAAACAAAGTAATTAAGCATTTATTCAATAAGAATTATCAAGCAAAAAAATATTGTCAAGCATAACTATGAAGCCAGCCAAAAAGAGCTTATCTTGATAAGCCTCTCTACAAATCTTATTGAATTGAAATAAGATTAAAGAAAAAGATATTAATAAAATAGCATGAGAAGAAACATGGGTAATTGAAAGAAGAGAAGCGAACCTGATCAATGACGGCATCGGTGATCAAATCAGCAGCGACTTCCTTGGATTCAGAGATAACAGCGAGGTCATCAGCAACCCACTTCCTGGAAGTGGGAGGGGAGAGAACGCTACCGAACCTCTGCAAATCCCTAACGTCCTTGTGCATGGCCTTGGCAGCCTTCTTCTTGGCCATGGCGAAAACCACATGATCCATGGCGTCGTCGTTCATGTACACCTCGAACGAGATCTCGTCTCTGCAGGGCACGATCAAGTTGTAGATCCTGGCGATGAGATCGTGCCTGCTTTTCAACTCCAGCGTGGCCAACAGCCCCTGGCAGTACCTTCTCCCGCTCGCGTAGAACTTGAACGTCGTCTGCCCTTCCTTCAGCAGCAAGGGCGCGTCCTCGCCACCGTCGCCGATCCCTAGAAGGCTGAAATTCTTCTCGAAGACGGAGTCCTTGGCGGCGAACTGCGCGGCCCAGGAGAGCGCGATGTTCTCGTTCTCGCGCTTGCCGGTGAAGTAATTGATGGCGAACATGATGAGGAAGGATCCGCAGAGGATCTCCACAGTGAAGGAGCGGGGAGGGTTAGGGATTGGAGGGGTTTGGGGCTCGGTGGCGTTTTCAGGGGATTTGGGATCGGAGGGAAGCTCGGGGGCGGGGTGTTCTACCGGAACGCCCTCGAATTCGTCGTCGTCCCAAAAATCGAAGGTGGTGGTGGTGGTGGCGGGAGGGGACTTGGGGAGATCGGAGGGCGGAGGTTGGGGAGTGGGATCGGTGGATAGGGGAGTGGGGTCGGAAAGGGGCGGTGATCGGAGAGAAGCGGGATCGATGGAAGCGTCTTCGATGTCATCGTCGTCTTCAGCTTCGAAGCCTTCGAAATGGGAATCGGCGTTCGCAAAAGCGACGAAGAGAAAGTTGAAGCAGAGAAGGGCGAGAAAGAGAGAGGAGAGAGTTGGATTTGCCATTGACGACCACAACGATGCTGTGAGGTGTGAAGCTTGGATACATACAAACATAAACAAATATAAGAGGACAATATTAATACCTAGATATTTCATATTTCATCTTTCTCGTAACTGCTGATTCGGTTTGTTTAGATTACCCAAATATTATGGGTGGATATTAAGATAAATAATTACATAATTATAAATATTCTTAAGATAATATATATAGATATGTATGTATATTGTAATCAAAAGATATATTTTGTAAATAAATCAATGAATAAGTTATGATTCTACACCCAATTAATTATACTAAATATACGTATGAAACTAAAAGGCGTAAAATAAAAATAAAAAATACCATACAATTTTAAATAATTGAATCATTCATTTTATTACATTTCATTTCACATGTAATATTTTATCTTATCTTGAAAGAATTCTTTTTTCTTTTTTACATTTTAAATTTTATGTATGACCAATAAAATTTTATATTTTTTTTTCTTCTATTATCTTTTACACTACTGTTAAATTGTAACAAAATAACTCTTACACAACAAAACCACTCATTTTAATCTTATTTTTTCATAACTGCAAAAGTAATAGGAAATTCTAAAATACAAATACTCAACCTCAACAAGATAATTATAACTATTTATTGTTATTTATTTTATTATTTAAAAAATATTAATTACTTTCATAGATACACACTTTAATAAGTTTATATATATATGACCCACTATACTCAACTTAGTTTTTGAAAAAAAAAAAAACATATGCAAGTTATTCGTGTGTTTATTTTTAACTTACATTATAAGTTCAAGTTTAGGAAGTAAAGAAACACTTATGTAAGGAACTATATAGTTTTAGGAAAAAGTTTAACTTAA
>Ga0209700_100990_pt1 | contig 57372 bp, 17 predicted proteins | sample SiratroredBW_FD_187528 | JGI IMG/M metagenome (GOLD analysis project Ga0209700, IMG submission 187528) | Root nodule microbial communities of legume samples collected from California, USA - Siratro red BW (SPAdes) (version 2) | ecosystem: Host-associated > Plants > Roots > Nodule | place: USA...
CACCCTAACACCAAGTTGATGAAATTTGATTTTAGTTTTTTTTTTTTTTATGGATTTTAGTTTTTTTATGGCTCATTAAGACAAATGATAATATATCGTTTTTATAAATGCTTATAAATGTTCTTATTTATACTCTTATTTTATAAATGTTTATATTATGTTTTACAAAGAATTTTTTTGGTCTGATCATTTAAATAATCTCACAAGAAAAGTTAATATGGAAATATCTCTTAAAGAGTGTTTAAAAGTTGTTTTTATGTTAATAAATTTTTTGAAAGGATAATTTATCACCTCTACATAGTCCATCAACCTCATGTAATTTTAACTTTTTCTTAATAAGAGTTAAAAGATATTTGAATTAGGCTTACTAAGTTATGCTAAGTATCAAATCTTTCTTCAAGTGGAACTTGTTGCATGAAGATCATTTAATGCAACTCTCAATGCCTACAAGGATACATAGATGAAGAGCAAAGAATTTTTTAAAGTCTCATCACAATGGTTAAGAAGGATTTGTAATGTTTATCTCCCAAATTTTTCTATAGATATAAGATATCTCAGAATAAGAAACAACTTTTATCGAACAGTATCCTACAAGTACTTAAGTTAAAAGCTTATAAATTTAGCCTGTTACTTTAACACACTAAAAAAATTTATTATTATAGAAATTCATATTTAAAACAAAATTACCTATGCATTACTTAAATAAAAAAATATAGACAAATCATGTGTAGATAACTATTACCTACGAATTCTTAATTTGTAAATATATTCATATATTGTAATAGTTAAATAATGTCCGCATGTAGTTATTTATGTAATTAGATACAAATAAATTTGTAGGTAATTTACATATAGATAAATCTATATGTAATTATATAAAATAGATCTGTATGAACTTTGTAAATTGTATTTAGTTAAAAATTTAGACAATTTCGAGTCTCCTGGATTTCAATTAAATAAACATCTAAATTATTATCTTAATTGTTGAGAAACTCCTGCTATAAACACAGGAATGAAAGAAAATGAACGAATATGAAGAAAATAGAGAACACAAGATTTAACGAGGTTCAACAATTTGTCTAGTCCTCGGGAGCGTTTGAGCGACTGTGTTTTGTTATTAGAGAGATCAACCACTAGGATTGCAATTAGAGATGATTATATAAATAACCCTAAACAAGGTACAATAACCAAAATACCCCCGCACTCCTGGCCCAGCCCACAAAGCCTATAACTTCCCCTATTTGGTATTATGAGCCATACTTAACAAATCTCCACCTTGACGAATATACGCCCCCTTAGAAGATATACAATCCGGAAGTATCAAACACATAGTGGGTTGGACTACCATGCTTCTCTAGCAACTATAAACATTCAACAAATTCAAGCAATGCTTGTCTATGGTAACTGGCTTGGTTAACATGTCAGCTGCATTCTTCGCAGTACCAATCTTCTGCAACAATATCTCACCAGATGCAAGCAACTCTCTGATCTTGTGAAACCTCACATCTATATGCTTTGTTCTAGCATGATATATCTGGTTCTTTGCTAAATAAATAGCACTTTGACTGTCACAATGCAATTGAATTCCACCTTGTTGAACACCCAATTCATTTACTAACCCAGTAAGCCAGAAAGCTTCTTTTGCAGCCTCAACTATTGCCATGTATTCAGCTTCAGTGGTAGATAATGCAACAATAGACTGGATAGTTGACTTCCAACATACAGGTCCTCCACTGATAGTAAAAACATACCCAGTTGTCGACCTTCTATTATCCAAATTACCTGCATAATCTGAATCCACATATCCAACAACCAAAGGATCACCCTGCTGATTACCAAACACAATATCATGCCCCACAGTACCTCTCAAGTACCTGAAAATCCATTTGACTACCTCCCAATGTTGCCTACCTGATTTAGACATGTACTTGCTAACTTGACTAACAACATGAGCTAAATCAGGGCGAGTACATACCATTGCATACATTAAGCAGCCGACAACACTAGCATAAGGTACCTCTACCATGTCTGCAACCTCCTTATCTGTCTTAGGACACTGGTTTGAACTGAGCTTAAAGTGATTTGCCAATGGAGTGCTCACAGGCTTTGCATTGCTCATTCCAAATTTGTCTAGTACCTTCTCAACATAACCTTGTTGAGATAACCACAATTTCTTTGAGCTTCTATCCCTGTGAATCTCCATCCCAAGAATTTTCTTTGTAGCACCTAAGTCTTTCATATCAAATTCTTGACTCAATAAAGCTTTTAAACTAACAACATCATCCAAAGTTTCCGCAACAATCAACATATCATTAACATACAGTAGCAGAAAAATAAAAGAATTATCATCAAGACTCATTACATAAACACAACAATCATACTCACAACTCTTGTGGCCAATCTGAATCATGTAGGAGTCAAACCGTTTATATCATTGCCTTGGAGACTGTTTCAATCCATATAAAGATTTCTTCAACCTACAAACCAAATGCTCATGTCCAGGTTGAGAAAAACCCTCTGGCTGCTGCATATAAATCTGCTCCTCTAAATCACCATACAAGAAAACAATTTTAACATCCATCTGCTCTAAATGCAAATCCCAGATAGCTACTGATGTAAGTACTGCCCTTATAGAAGTGTGTCTAACCACAGGAGAAAAAATTTCATCATAATCTATCCCTTTCTTTTGTGAAAACCCTTTTGCTATTAGGAGAGCCTTTAACTTTTCCCCCTCTTTTTCTGATACTGTTGGATTCCTCTTGTACACCCATTCGCAACCAATAGCCTTCATTCCTTCAGGAAGGCGTGCTAACTCCCATGTCTGATTTTTCTGCAAGGATTCCATCTCTTCTACCATTGCACCCATCCAATTCTCTCTATACTGGCTAGTGATAGCCCCTTGAAAACTGGTTGGATCCTCACTGGTAATGTTAAGAGCAAAAGAAACCATATCCTCAAAACCCAATCTGGTTGGAGCTTTCACATTGGTGCGTCTCTCTCTATCTTTTGCAAGATTATAGTCCTGCAAATGAACTGTACTAGAATCATCTGATGCTGGATTAGAACTTTCAATTCTCTCTAATGTTGCTGCTGCTGGGATATGTTCTAATTCCATCTGCACCTTTTCTTGATTCTACTGCAACATCGACTGCTCATCAAAAATTGCATCTCTGCTGATCACCACTTTCTTGTCAACTGGATCCCAAAACTTGTAGCCTTTCACACTTTTCTTGTAGCCCAGAAAGATGCACTTCTTGGATTTTGCATCAAGTTTCGATCTCTCATCACTAGGCACATGCACATAAGCAAGACAACCAAATATTCGTAAGTGACTAAAATCAACTGCATTTCCTGTCCATACCTCTTCTACAACCTTACCACCCAAAGAAGCTCGTGGTGATCTGTTGATGAGGTAACATGCCATAGTAACCGCCTCTGCCCAGAAGCGCTTAGGAAGTCCTGCATTCAATCTCAAACCTTGGGGAGATCTCACACAATGAGACAAGATCAACCCATATAATGGAAAGACACCACCTTCAACCCAAAACCTTAAGGCGTTGGGTTGAAGGTGGTGTCATTCCCTTATATGTTGGCTCAGTTCTCATTCTTGTGAGATCTCCTTGGTGTTTTCCCCCTCGAATTCTCCCAACAAGTGGTATAAGAGCCGTTGGTTTGCGGCTTGGGTGAGTACAGTTTGACCTTGTATCGAAAGTCTTCTAATGGAGATTTCAGGCAAGCGTGTCCCGTATAAGTGTGTGAACGGTGGTACAAGTAAGGGGTCATGAATAATGTATTCGGGTTTGAAAATGCTTCCACTTGAGGGGGAGTGTATCAATGTGGAGGAGGGACTCTCACTTGATGGGGAGATTGTTAGGTATTCAAGTGTGAGTTTAAGTCTCACATTGGGTAGGAATGAGAAAGTTGAGCAACATATAAGAAAGAAGACCCACAAACCTAATGCCTGAAGGTTTTGGGTTGAAGGTGGTGTCATTTCCTTATATGGGTTTTGGCTCAGTTCTCATTGTTAGAGATCTCCCCGGTGTTTCTCCCTTGGATTCTCCCAACAAGTGGTATCAGAGCGAATTGAGATGACTATGTCAGGAGGTGCTAAATTCGAAGTTGTGAAATTTGATGGTCACGGTAATTTCGGATTATGACAAATGAGGGTGAAGGATCTATAAGCGCAACAAGGGCTGTTGAAGACTTTAAAGTCGCAGAAACCAACAAAGATGGAGGATGAGGATTGGGTGGATCTGCAGGAACGAGCAGCAGGAACCATATGATTGTGTTTGGCAGACGAGATCATGTACCATGTAATCAGTTTGTCATCTCCAAATGAAATCTGGAAGAAACTGGAATCCCAATTTATGTCAAAAACCTTGACGAATAAACTGTATCTTAAGCAGAAGCTGTATGGGCTGAAGATGCAGGAGGGTAACGATCTTGCACAACATGTGAATATTTTTAATCAAATAATCACAGATCTAGCGCAGTTAGATGTGAAGATCGAGGATGAAGATAGAACAATAATTCTGTTATGTTCTTTGCGTTCTTCCTACAAACATATTGTAACAACCCTTACGTATGGGAAAGAAACAATCAAGGTTGAGGAGATTACTACAACATTGTTGGCACACAACCAACGAAAGCAGAATGCAGGGGAGAGTTCTTCTTAAGGTGATAGTTTATACATTAAGGGTAGTCAGGAACGTGGAAGGAAGCAAGAGAAGGATGGTTCTGGAAAACGAAATTTCAGATCAAAGTCAAGGGAAAAAAGATGATTCAATGTTACAAGTGTAAACAGTCAGGTCATATGAAGAAGGATTGTCCAACGTGGAGAAAGCAAAATATATAAGAAAGAAGACCCATAAATCCAAAGCCTTAAGGTTTTGGGTTGAAGGTGATGTCATTCCCTTATATGTTGGCTCAATTCTCATTCTTGTGAGATCTCCCTGGTGTTTTCCCCCTCGGATTCTCCCAACATTAATAAAATGAGATATTTTCTTACAAAGAGAGGGAACTATAACTACAAAGTGAAGGGAAAAAAGGAAAAAAAAGAAGTGAAGTGGAAAAGAAGGTCGATAATGTAACAAGGATGCCCAATCTCAATGTATATGTAGCACTGAACGAGTTAATAAAATAATAAAGATGAGCACACAATAATATCATTCTGTGAGAACTCTTCTTTCTCATCAATCACACACATCATCATCTTGCTAAGAAAAATATGATATTGAGAATATAAGTCCGTTATATGTTCCAAATAAATAACTGCCAAATCTTATAAGTGATTGAAGGAAATATTCAACACTTACAAGAATTCATTATTTGGGGCACATGGAGACCAAACTATGAAAAAAAGAAAAACTCAATAATGTTTAGTTGATGAATCTTCCATCATATACTTTATACTTTAAGATATAAGTATTAATCACAATGAAACACTAAAACTAAGAATTTGTAATGCAAGAAAAGCAGAAGAAAATTTAAGGTAACTTCTAAACATTTTAGCAGAAAATCTTTGCTGAAAGTGAGAGATGATCAGGGATTGGTAGATAAGAGAGCAACAACCTGAAAATTTGTTCTTTCTGTAAAGTTCAAGAAATACATTAACAACAGTATATAAGAACCTCCTAGTAGAATTTCGAAGGCAGAATCTCTGACCTTGAATTTGTAAGTTTCATTCATCTAAAACATACAACTTTTTTAACACGACAGGACAACTAAGATGCAAGCAATAATAACTGTTTCAAATTGCTTAGGACTAGAAACTTTAAAAGCATATTTAGCCTATATATCTTGTTGAAAATTCCAATCACTAACTTTTTCGATATTTCAAGCAAAGATTTCTATTTCTTAAGCTTTATTTGGTTGGGAGAGTGGATTTGAGGAGATAGATTTGAAGGGACATGAGATGGATTTGAACGGATTTGAGTGGATTGTATGTGGATGAAAGGATTGTTTGGATTAATGGATGAATGGTAAGATTTGAAGGAATTTGAGGGGATTGATTATGAAAGTTTCGGAATGATTTGATAAATGTTATAATTTGTTTTTATTTTTTTAATTGATATATTTCTGAAATTACTAATTAACCGTTGTGAAATAAGATGGTAAAAAATTAAAATGAATTGAATTAAATTGATTTTAATATAAAAAATTAATAAAATTATTTAAAACATATCTTCTAAATTATTTAAAATTAAACATAAATCCTAAATAATGCAATAAAATCACAAATTTATTATTCTATTAAAATATATAATTTAGTCTAAATCATAATTAACTGAAATCCGTAAAAAAAAAATTCCTACAATCTAAACTACGTTTTTTTTTATTGAAATTTACTGTTATTTTTGTAAGTATAAATTATTTTTACATTTTACTTAAATTGAAACTTTTAAAATTATTAGTCTAAATAAGAATAGTTTGCAATTTGTATTTCTTGGATACTGGTACATATTAATAATAATTGTAAATATTTTTTTAAATTTACCTTTTTATTAATTCTCTTACTTAAAAAGTTGAATGTTTTTTACTATATTTTTAAGAGATTAAATACAAATTTGTTGAATTCTTATTTTATTTCTATAAAAATATTAATAAGTTATAATAAAAAATATATAAACAGTCTACTTAGATTCATTAAAACAAATGAAAGGTGTACTTAAATTTAAAATAAAGAATATTAATAAATAACATTGAATTAAAAGTAATTATTCAAAATTAAATACTCTTATTAACATATATGATTACCATTAAATGTTATATTTGATATTTGTTTATTTTTAATCATTTTGTAATTAATTGTTCTTAAAATAATGATTAGTAAAAATATAAATAATATTTTTTATTTTTTAAATACCTTTTTAGTTATGTATCAATACTTCAAAATACTCTGCAATATTTATTCTAGTTCAGAGTCATCATCTACTTATAAGGGTATTTCGTAATTTTCACCTCATTTACAAGGGCTATTTACTTATGAACGAAGATCCAATCTTGCAAATCTCTCCTGATCTATCCTCCCAAATCAGGTCAACCAAACAACCTTCATCTAGTCAAATCCATCATTTTGAACAGTAAATCCCCTCAAATCAGTCCAACCAAACACAATCATTATATATTCAAGGTAGGATTTCTAGTGTTGACACTTTAGAAATTTCTTCAAGCTATATATCAATTCACCGATAAGTAATAAGTTATAAGGATGTTCACATATATCTAATAATCTCCTTGATTTATGAGAATTTTAAGGTGTGTTTGGTTGGACTAATTTGGGAAGATTTACTGTTTAAGAAGATGGATTTGGATGGATGAAGACTGTTTGGTTGATCTAATTTGGAAGGATGGACAATGAGAGATTTGCAGGATGAGATCTTCGTTTATGTGAAGAGATTTGAAGGGATGAAATTGAAAATTATGTGAAGAGATTTGAAGGGATGAAATTGAAAATTACGAAATAACCCTTGTAAATGAGGTAGAAATTATAAAATACCCTTATAAGTGGATGATGACTTTGAAATAGAATAAATGGTGCAAGATATTTTGACTAAAACAAAAGGTATTTAATAAAAGAAATAAAAAATATTATTTATATTTTTACTAATCATTATTTTAAGAACAATTAATTACAAAATGATTAAAAGTAAACAAATATCAAATATAACATCTAATGATAATCATATATATATATATATATATATATATATGTTAATAAGAGTATTTAATTTTGAATAATTACTTTTAATTAAATATTATCTATTAATATTCTTTATTTCAAACTCAAGTACACCTTTTATTTGTTTTAATCAATTTAAGTAAACTGTTTATATACTTTTTATTATAACTTATTAATATTTTTATAGAAATAAAATAAGAATTCAAAAAATTCGTATTTAATCTCTTAAAAATATAGTAAAAAAACATTTCACTTTTTAAGTAAGAGAATTAATAAAAAGGTAAATTTAGAAAACATTTACAATTATTATTAATATGTACCAGTATCCAAGAAATACAAATTGCAAACTATTTTTATTTAGACTAATAATTTTAAGAGTTTCAATTTAAGTAAAATATAAAAATAACTTATACTTACAAAAACAATAGTAAATTTCAATAAAAAAAGTAGTTTAGAGTGTATAATTTTTTTTTAGGGATTTGAGTTAATTATGATTTAGACTAAATTGTATATTTTAATAGAATAATAAATTTGTGATTTTATTGCATTATTTAGGATTTATGTTTAATTTTAAATAATTTAGAATATATGTTTTAAATAATTTTAAATAATTTTAGTAATGGTTTTTATATTAAAATCAATTTAATTCAATTTATTTTAATTTTTTACCATCTTATTTTACAAGGATTAATTAGTAATTTCAGAAATATATCAATTAGAAAAATAAAAAGAAATCTATAACATCTATCAAATCTTTCCAAACTTTCCTAACGAATCTCTTCAAATTTTACCATCCATCTATTAATTCAAACAACCTTTTCATCCACACACAATCTACTTAAATCCCTTTAAATTTATCTCCTCAAATCCAAACCCCCAACCAAACAAAACCTTAAAGTTTTACATAATATACATTTTAACCTTTACGAATTTATCATTTCACAAATTTAAATATCCTTTTTAAATAATAATAATAATAATAATAAATATATGATCGTTAAAAAAAAATAACTATCAGAAATATGATTGACTAAAAAGTCAACTTAAAAAAACATTAACCAAACCCATCTTAAATTGACAAAAGAATAAAACAAAAAATTAGTATTAATCAAATCGAAACAGACACAGTTTATTTATTTAGTTTTTTTTTTTTTTTAAAACGACGGTTAGTCCAACCTATTTTTTTTTTAAATTAAATAAAAAATCTTCTGTCAAGTGTGACAATTCTTTTTCAATTAAATAAAAAAAGAAGCGTCAGCCTATAATGTAGGTCACGTCTTCATCACATAGCCAACGAATGATGTAAAATAAATTGAAAAAAATAAAAACAAAAACGTTGACATGGACCACACATATCAATTTTTTAATTTAAATAAATGAAGAAGTCTGGACTTAACAGACACATTTGGGAATTTCAATAGTAGGAATAAGAAATTAAAATGAAAAGTTATTTAATTATCAGTGATAATTATTTTATATAAAAAAGTAAATTTAGCGATGGAAAAAATAAATTATCAGAAAATATTTTTTTAAATAAATAAAAGAATAAAAATTTGATGGTAAGTGTTAAAATTATATTGAAAAAATTGTAATATTTTGTATAAAATCTTAAATAAGAACTCTTAAAATTTAATTAAAAATATGTAAAAATATTAAAAATAATAAAAAAATAAGAAATATATATTTTTTTTAAATTAAAAAATATTAGAAAAATAAGACGAAAGAAATTTAGTAAAAAAATTATAGGCAAAAAAATTATTATGATTATATAGTAATTTATTTGATGATAAAAAAATAAAAAAGTAAAAATTTGATGATAAGTGTTAAAATTGGATTTAAGAAATGTTTTAACTAATTTTTATATAATTAAATAAGAACTTATAATATGATGCATTATAAAAATGAGAAGTAAAAATTGAAGAAAATATAAAAAAGATATAAAAATAAATGTGAAAAGAAAATAATCTATATAAAATATAGTTTAGAACAAATAAGAAGGAGTGAGTTAACAAAGTTTGCAATATTTTTTATAATAGAAAAATTAAATAAACATGTTTTTATTATATTTGAAACAAAATATAAATCAATAATTATGATTTTAGAAAATTTTTAAATAATATATGAAGTTAAGATTGTAATTAAATACAAAGTGAAACATTAATATAAAATCAAAATTATTATGCTTTTGAAGTTGTATGTATAACTTAAGTAGCAATTTTGTGTGATATAATATTGTAGAAAGCAGAGATAATATCTGAATAAGACGAATTTGTGTATATACTAATTATGTATGATGAATTATAAGTATGAATGGATACTTTTGTGGAAGTCATCTTTAAACTTAAAAAGTTGATTGTACTTAAAATTGTGGTATTAAAAGATTTAGTATATAAGATATGAGATTTAAGGTTTAATGTACTTAAAATTTGATATGCGAAAAATTAGTTACACTAGCCATATAGTTAATATAATTATAAAGAAAAATAATTATGTGTGTTTAAGATATGATTTATGAAAATTGGTCATATTATGTGTGTTTAGTTTACACTATTTTAGAAAATTATGTGTGTTTAATTCACACTATTTTATTACAAGAGGAAATGTTTATTGATTTGTTTTGAAGATTACAATAGGCACACAAAAGGGCTCCACAGTTGGAGCATGTTTTGAAGATGATGCACGACCAACTTACTTTGATGATGGAACAAACAACATGCTTATGCTTCCATTGATACTAGTCAAGTCCACCCTGACTATGTTTAAGATTGTGATGACCAACCACTCTTTTAAAGTTTATCCTAAAATGTAAGTTTTCTTACTTAAAATATTTTGTAATGTATTTAATGTTTTATTTATTGAAATACTCATTATGTTATTTTTACATTTAAAATTATATATTTTGTATAATACTTTTATTTCTTATGGGTGTGCAAAATTTGGTTTTAAATTGTCATAGTAGGAAGTTTCATACGCATTTTCATTTTTTTTTTTCACAATTTCCTTAAAGGTTGACTTTTGCCTACATTAAACCTACTATTTTCTTTTCACTTACACTTAGGTCATCCAACCCAACACAAAAGAGTTTTATAATAAACAAAATTTTTAATGTAGTTAGGTAAGGTAAAGAAATAATTGAGAAAGAAGAGAAGAAGGTGCTTTTGACCTAAATGTAGTTAAGTATGAGAAAGAAACAATTGAGAAGTAAAGAGGTCTAATGATATGATGAGTAGGGTGTATAAATGAATAATTTAGTAAGGAAAGAATATCTTCTGTTAGGAAAGGCACATTTTGATCTCAATCTCTTCAATTTACTTAGGTTAACACAAATAACTTATTTACTTTATTTTAGAAACAAAGAGTGAATATCACTCTAATATTGAGAATTTTTTAAAGACTCATAAGATTGCTACAACTAATGTATGATGTCTAATCTTCTATAAAATCTCACTTTTCTTTAGGATGACTAGGAAAAGCTTATTGTTAATGCAAACTCTTCACAAGACATATTGGATTCTGTCTAGTGGTCCATCTAATGATGACATCTTCTATGATGTTGTAGGATGAATAGGCAAGAGAGCATGAGTTTATGACCTAGGATCAATGAGTGAAAATTTAAACTTTATTTTATTAAATTCTTCAAATGCTATCAGTTAAGGTAGATTTAAATAGGTAAGACATATCTTGCATGCAATTTATCTAAAAAAAAGAGTAGAGTCTGGAAGACATGTTTGATTACTGAAAAAGAAAATTTACATTTGTTCAAAGAAAATATGACAATTTATTTTGAAAATTTTTCTCAATCATTCTTCGTCTGTCTCTCCTTTAGTGCAAATCAAACCTTCTCTTTTTACAACAAAACAATATTTTATCTCATTTAAATGTTAATTATTGTAATATTAGTATAATGTACTTACTTTTGGTAGTTCATTTAAACAACCTACTTCCAATATTTAAGTCAACTTAATATCACACCAGACTTCTTAATGTCATGTTTGAATAACTTACCTCCAACTTAAACCCCCTTACTTCTAGTCTTAAAAAAAAATTTACTTAATGTCATGTTTTAAGTAACATATATTCTATTCTTAAGTCACAATTAAAACAATTTGGCTTCAAACATTAATATTCATTGTTACCACCCACAACTACATTCTCTTATACAATAACTTTTGTCCAAACAATCCATGGACCAATCTTTCCATCAGAATTTATAACTAATAACTAATATATATATATATATATATTTATTTATTTATTTCTATTTAAAAGAACAAATATATTTCCTTTCATGATGGGTTCATATTTTGTTACAAAACTTTGATGACAACTTATATATTGTAAGAAATTGTTTTCATCACAATATAACTTTTATTTAGTGATAATATAAAAAATTCATATAATCTTAAAATGAATAATAAAGAAATAAAGTATTTTTTATGAGATTTTAATACTAGGGAAGACTACATATAGGTAGATAAATTCTTAATATTAATAACTATATTTATTTTCTTTCAATCTATAAGTTTAAACATTTTTAAAAGAAAAAAAACTCAAAATAACCTTTTATCATAATAAAAATAACTAATCAAGAAGTAAAATGTATATAATATTTAATAGTTAAAAATTTTAACACAATATAAGTTATATATATTTAAAAGTATTTATTTATCATAAATTTTAATAATAATAAATTAACATTTTTTACACCTTGTATATAATATAATATTTAATTAACGTTTATGTGATAAAATAAATCCTAAACCCTAATAAAATATAACTTGACCAATTTGATTAGACACAAAAGCAATCATAATCTCAACTAAACGAATGCGTCAAAATGCAAACATCTTCAAAACTACCTAATCGAATGTGTCAAAATGCAAACATCCTCAAAACTACCTAAACGAAGTTTTATTTTAGTCTTGAACAGGATGACATTCTTTTTATCATTTCAGTCTCATTTGCTTCTTGTTTCGTGTTAATGCAGATTATCACATTTTTTTATAAATTTTGTATTCTCCATAATATAATTTTTTAATAAAAAAACAAAATTTGAATATAGAATTTAAAAAAAAACTTATAAATGGAAAGATTTTGAAATTTTGGACAACACTTTACCACTTACCGAACACATCATGCCATTTTATAATAGGATAAATATTATAAGAAAGATAAAATATAGCTACATTCTTCTTTAATAGTTATTAATTATATATTTGAAGGTTTTTGGTTCTCTTATCAAAATATATCTCGTATAAACTTTTTCTTCTTTAGGTCTAGATGAAATTTCTGACAACTTAATTTAAGCTGTGAAACTGAAGAACAGTCTTTAAATAAAATAAAAAAAATCCTATTATGGTCACCATCTAGAGAAAAAAAAAAGTAAAAATTCAATTTAAGGTAATTGAAATACTTTTTCATAAGAATGAAAAAGAAATGATAGCTGAAATAGAATGAAATAGAACAAATATGCACAATTCTGAACATTCACTATAAAGAGAAATATATATTTATCAATAACAGTTCTGATTATATTTAGTATCATAGCCATCAAAATATTAATGTAACACCTCCAAGTCTTCAAGATTAGGACATGTAGGAAGAATTTTGTGGAAGATAAACTCTCAAGAATTTGAACAGTATATGAAATGCAGAACTTAAGGAAAATAAACCCAAGAAAGAGTTTTCAACAGGTTCTTCAATTTGAGAACCACAAATTGTAACTAGGCGGACAGACCTAGTCATCAGGAAAAAATAGACGATGATTGTTATAAGAAAAACAAACTAAAATATTTGAAGAATTTTTTCACCTATATTAATTTTTTATTACTTTCATGATGATATTTATAAAAACTAATCACACAAATTACATCTTCACAAGTTGATTATGCACAAGATACATCAATATTTCATTAAGTGTGTTTGTTTAAAATTATAGATATCTTTAAAAGTATTTCTTTACTTTCATTCTTTGTACAGCATTTCTGTAAGCTTCTCTCAATTTAATTAATGTATTTCTTAACTTCTTTGAAGGGAACAAATCTCCCTTTCTCAAGGATAATTCATGATCCATCATTTATCATGTTTATAAACTATTAAAACAAAAAAAAGTTAAAAAAAATAAAGAATGAACAGGATGACAGTTTTTTCATCATGTCAAGCTTGTTCCGTTCTAGTTTAGTGATAATCATATCCTTTAGAAATCTTGCAATATATTTTGCAAATTCAAACTCCCAACGACTCCCTGTATAATTGTTTAAGGTACAAGTTTTGAGGTTGAAATAGATGCATCTCGGAACACATTGTGAAAATGGAAAATCATCAATGCTACGCATACCACCGATCAAGTTTCCCTGTCAAATATGAAAACAAAATAAAATATATAAATAATATAGGAGTAAAAAATAATGGAGCAAATTTGAGGATAGAATTTAACCAACCCTCTCAATGGAAAGATTTTGAAGTTTGGGACAACACTTTATCACTGTGAATGCATCGTGCCAGAATAGTACGCTTAGGATAAAGACCTTTTTGTGAATTCAAGATGAGTTACATTATAAAGACTTTTTGTGAATTCAAGATGAGTTACATTATGAAACACAGGAATTGAGTCATTAATCTTTCCCTTGCGAACCTACAAGAGTTCCATCACCAAGAAAATTTCAAAACCAGTTTTTCTTAGGGTTTAGACGTTTTAATTCAGTCTAATGATATCTCAGTCTCTAGCTATTTTTCTGAAAAAAAAATCCAAACTTTTAAAAGAATACAAACCCCATCTTTCCATAAAGTTGGAAAGATAGAAAAAGAAACAGTACCGTAATCCTTATGTTTAGAAACTGAACATTATCAACCATTTCCAAGGAACTAGATCTTTATCAATAACAAGTCTCAGGCAAGTTAGGCAATCGTTTAAACTCCTCCATAGTTTCATAGTCACCATGTACATTCTTGACTTTCAAGTCCTCAAGGTTAGGGCTAGCAGAAAGAATTTGTTGAAGATGATTATCACTTAGAAAAGTTTCTAAGGTTGTATTCAATTTCTCAGAATAAAGAAAGTTTGGTAGGAGATCTTGCAGTATGGGAGGATAATAGGTTTTCTAGCTGTATAACTTGGAATCTCAGCTGGCGTCTGGAGAGGTTCGAATGGGAAAAGAACTTAGAAAAACAAATGATAGCCATGATCTCTAAAGTCAAGTAGAGGTGAGGGGTCAAGAAAGGTTGGTGTGGGTGAGTGAGGATCTTCAAGAATATACAGTTAAGTCTGGATATAGTATTTTGAATTGTGAGGATCTAATGCAGACTTCAGAGACTTTTCAGGCATTATGGTCTTTAAAAGTTGCTACTTGAGCGATAGTGTGTGCATGGAGGTTACTTTTGGATAAGTTGCCAACTAGATCCAACTTAGCCAGAAGGAGTGTTCAGGTAGGGAATGTACAGTGTTCGTTGTGCCTAGGAGATGCAGAAATTGCTAAACATCTGTTCAATACTTGTAAAGTGGCACAACAAGTATGAGATATGTGTGACAGGTGGGTTGGGATTGTGGCTGTTAGACATGAGTCTAAACTTGTTAATTTTCAGAGCTTTTGTCTATTGAGTCAAAGGCAAGGTGTTAATCGAGCGTTGAAAGGGATGTAGGTGACTATTGTTTTGGAGATATAGAATCATAGAAATAAGGTGGTATTTAAAGGTGGGCTTGTGGATGTAGAAGAAATTTTTAGTCTAGCTCAGCTAAAGGGTTGGCTTTGGATTAAGTTTAAGTTGAAGAGAATCACTCTTTCTTACTCGGATTGACACTTATCTCCGGTGATGTGCCTACTTTCTCTGGCCTAGCATTTCATGTTGCAAGGTGGGATTTGTTATTGGTAGTTTGGGAGTGACCAGGTTTTGCAGGGTATAGTGGTAAGGGTGATACGACCTTGCTTAATAACCCAGATGCTATAGTTTCGTAGGGGGTATTTTGTTCATCTTATTCTCGGATGGTTTAGTTTCTTGTGTGGATTGCATTTGTTTCTGTCTTCTTGTTTTTTGTGATGTTCTCAAGAGAAGTGCCTAAGTATGTCTAGAAAGGTGTTTAGGTTTTTTGGCACTTAGTTTGATTCGGTATTATGTATAAGGGTTGAAGCACCCGTGGAGTGCTTCCTTTTATTCATTTATTTTTTGCTCTTAAAAAAAAAACCTATGATCTTAAGATGCATGACTTTAAAAATGGGAAAATGAGCAGAAGAAGGTATTTTTAATTTCAGTTTTTGTAATTTGAGGACTGTAAGAGTTTTGCAGCAAGATAGGTTAGGTGACATATCAACTAAAGAAGATTGAATACCAAGATCAAGATGCTCAAGATGCTGAAGTCTGCCTTGGAACATAGCAGCTCCAACAAATGAGTTTATATAATCAACAGACATATTATGACAAGGACAAATTGTGAGGCAGAATTTTTGGATGGGCTGTTCCAAGTTCCAAATTAGAGAGGATGAAGGTGCATAAGGAAAGAAAAAGAGTGAGGATGTGATGAGTTTTTCCAGCTGCCACAGGAATAGTGGAAGTGGAGAGCAGGAACTGAATGCCATAGATGTTTCCACCTTTTGGAAAGGAGACTTGTCGAAACAGATAGTTTGGTTGGGAGAAAAGAGAGAAAGGTAGCATAGCAGTTCATCTGAAAAACTGCTTATTCTGTCAGCCATGGTTTAGAAGCTAAGATGATGAACATATACACTGCAAACTATAATAGTGTCTATTAAGGCTAAATGGAATGTATTTTATAGGTCTCTAATTCAAATCTCCACCCACTCCATCGAGGCTTCATTTCCTTAGCATCGGTAAACTAAACCTCACCACTCTCTAAAACAACAAGGATTCGACCAGCCAACACTTCAAGTTCAGGTTCAGTTTTCAAGAAGACAGGTTCAGTTTTCAAGAAGACGCATAAGTGCTAAGTAGTTAATTATTAGACAAAAGAGAACTAGAATATTTGTGTAACAAAACTCTCTCACTTATTTCATCAATCTTTGTATTAATTGTTACTTGGAAACTATGGATCTACTCAAATCTCTCATCTTTTATTTCCAAGAATGTTGTCAGCAATAAAAATGATCTATTTACATTTAATTTTTCTTTAAGATTCCACTAGTGATCTTTAATTTTTGCCATTTAAATCCTTAATTACTTTTTCTTTTATATCAAAAGGATTTTTCTTACTTTCACTCTTTCTTTCTAAAAACTAGGTATTCCCTTCTTTTTAAGCTTATCTGAATTTATTTAATGTATTTCTTATTTTTGTTTTCATGTTAAATATCTTTCATTTTAAAATTGTCTATTTTTATTAAAATATGTCAAGATATCATTATTTTTTTAATATATTTATTTGCAATTAAATAATTTAAATAATGTGTTTGAATAAGAAAAAAAATTGATTTGAGAAAAAAAATATGAGAAATTTTAAACTCTTACCTTTTTTAGAAAAAAATTGAAATATTTTACTTTTAAATAATCAAATTATTTTATACAAAAGTATAATTTAAAAAAATTCAATTCACAAAATTTTATTTATAAAAAATAAATTTTAATTTCTCTATAAAAAAAGTTATTATCTAAATTTCTTCATTCCAAACACAAATAAAAAAAAGTTATTATAAAAGATGAACACTTGCTCGGCAAAAATTGTAACAAAAAAAATCTCTCTCTTTTCTTGGAAACTTCACTTTCTATGTTTCGATGTCCGGTATAAATAGTTAGGTTTAATTATAAATACATATCAATACAATAGCTTCTGCTCAATAATGTTATTTCTTTCTAGGCATATATGTTACGAGGAAACCAACATTTCAATTTCCAGGCAATGTTATTTGTATGTTATATTTGAGAACTTCAAAACTACTTCATCCTAAAACCTGATCAGTTCATAACTTGTATTTAAATCCATAATAAAAGTTTACAACACAACAACCTACTCATCTACACTTTTGAACTCTACATAGTGAAAAAATCAAGTGAGATAATTATTCTTTCAATAATTTAATCAACTTACTATTGTAATGACATGCTTTATGATAATTTAGTATTCTTTTTTCTAATATATCAGTGTTTGACCTTAATTATTGACGATAACAAGTAGATTGATAGAAATAATAGTAATAAGCAAAGTAAAAAGGTGATTTGTAAGGAATATAGTTAGGTATAGGATAAATAAACAATTAAGAAAGAAGAGAAGAAGATGAAGTAGTTAGGTAGGTGAGAGAAATAACTGAGAAGTGAAGAGGTTTAATAATGTGATGAGTAGGTTGTAAAAATGAATGATTTAGATGTTATAAGAATATGTTCTGTTAGGAGACATTTTTTTTTTTTATCTCAATCCCTTAAAAAAATCAATTGTACTATGTGTTAAATTGATGAAGAAAATTGAAACTCTACAACTATTTATTTTATTTTAAAAACAAGAAGTGAACAACACTCTAACATTTGGATTTTTTAAAAAGTCACAAGATTGCTAAAACTAATGCATAATACTTAATCTTCTATAAAATATAACTTTTTTTTATCATTATTACGAAAAATTTGTTATTGATGTAGATTCTTCTTAGGACACATTAGTGGATGTTGTGTCTACTCATCCATCTAATGGTAACATCTTCTATAATATTGTAAGAATAGATAAGAGAGCAGAAGTTTGTGCCAGAGTCGATGAGTGAAAATTTATACCTTATTTTTTCAAGTTCTTCAAATGTTATGATACGAAGTAGATTTGAATAGGTCAAACATATCTTATGTCATGAAAAAAAAAGAATTTGAAAGACATGTTGTTGACTTACACCTTTATAACCAATAGGTTTTCATTCCAAGCCATCCAACCTACACTTTCACTTAAAAATAACAGAAATTCACTTTAAGTGATATCTTTACCTAAAGCAATTAATTATTTTACACTTCTTTGACTTACAACATTTTTCACTAAGGCACCTACTTTCGTAGATACAATCTTGTGACAAATCTTATCTTCAGAATTTGCAACGAATAACTATATATAATTTATATATTTTTTTAAAGGAACAAAATTTTGTGACAATAATTTGTCATCACTGCCTATATAATAAAATAGTATTTTTTTTTATAAATTTTATGATATTTTCTTTCATAAATAGTTTATATTTTGTTGCAAAACTTTGATGAAAACTTATATCTCGTAACAATATAACTTTTTCAATAATGATATAAAAAATTCATAATCTTAAAATGAATAAGTAAAGAAATAAAGTATTTTTTATATAATTTTAATATTAAGGGAGATTACATAGGTGGATAAATTCTTAAAATTAATAACTATATTTATTTTCTCGCAGTAAGTTTAAAAATTTCTAAAGAACAAACAAAAAAAATTAAAAATAATCTTTATCATGACCTTATTGACGACGAATGACGATCCAATACAAAAAATATTTTAATTGTGTAATATGGAGGAAGTAAAGAAAAATAATAAAAAAATGGAATCGCCACCATAATTTTAAAGAAAACTATGGAAACCAAAATAAGAAAGTGAGTTCAGAGAAAAGGGTAAGTGAGTCGGTTACGAGTGGGGAATATATTAGCATCCCACTTCGCCTGTCTGAAGACATTACACTGAATCAAAATGTGAATGAGAAATAAAATAAAATATTTTCTAGATGCTTTAATTTTCTAATTTAAACAAAGAAGCGCATGCAAAAATAGAGATTTAAATTAAGGGGGACTCGACGAGGTTTGACCTTGCTCCTACATATTTCTGTTATGAAACAGAAAATCAGGACATACGCAGTTCTTCCTATAACAAGGGGAGTTGGGTTTTTTTATGATTTTTTATTATTTATTATTTTTTTATTTTTCCTATTTATTATTATTATTATTTTATTATTTTTTTTTTAAAAATACTTTTTGAGTTTTGTAAGGAAAAGAGACATAGGTTATGTGAGCAAGGAAAAGGCAGATCAAAAGGATGGCAACTGTGGTGCCAGTACACCATGCATAGTGCCAACGAATGTGGCTTGCATTGGGTTGCATGGCTAGTTAGAGTTACCTCCGTCTGCTAAATTCTCAGTGCATGAAAGATAACAGCGAACATGTATTTCCTTACATTGTGAATTTAGACAAGCCAAAGCTTCCAAAGGATTAAACTAAGTTTATTGGTTGGACAAACAAGAAAAGTCTAAACATAAGAATGGCGAAGAGAGATTTTTCTTCTTAATCACTACAGATGAACCCTAATAAGGCAACATACGTGCCTTGGACTATCATCATGATGAGTTAAATCTTAACCTAAACAAAACTAAGGCCAAAAGAGTGAGAAAACAAGGACTCATGAGAGTATATTACATGGATCAAAAGAGTGGAGTTTTTCCAAGAAACAAGCAAAAAGCCAAGCTAAACACATCCTTTGGGCATCGTTCGTGCCATTAGGAGGTTTACTTAGCTCATGCAAGTCTTTTGGACCAAGATGGCACAAATTGGGACGTGAAACAACCCCATGCAAGACATGCAAGTGCAACCAAAATGTGATGAAACCCTAACTTTGATGCAAAATTTGAGGGATCAAATGGAATCATAAATGAATAAACCATATATGTAATTGAAGAGCTCCATGATCTCTTTCCAATGCACCCTCACACGACCCCTATAGCTTCAAGGATATTGGGAATAAAAACCTCAAAGTGGTGCCAATGACCATCCTGCGTCAGTCGTTCACCACACTGTGCCCATAATGACGAAACCCAAACTTTGGAGTGAAAATTGAGGGATCAAATTCTAACATAAATGGATGTATTATATATCATTTTGAAGAGCTCCACGAGCTATTTCCAACGCACCCTCACTTGGCCTATATAACTTCAAGGATATTGATAACGAAAACCTCAAAGTGGTGCCAACGACCATCCTATGTTAGTCATCCACCACACTACGCTCACAGTGATATACATTCTGTTAGGCTAAGGCAATTGTTAATCATTTCATGAGTTTCTACTTAGTATGGTACGGTAGAAAGCCAATAGTGTGTGGAGTGGTATGTGGGTCACTATAATATGGGAGAATTGGAAACATAAGAATAATGTGGTTTTTAATAATGGGATAGTTGATGATTCAGAAATCTTTGTCATGGCACAACTCAAAGCCTGGTCTTGGGCTAAGTTCATAAGTAATGGAGTTAATTGGTCCTTTACGGATTGGTGTTTGTGCCCTGGACAGTGCTTAGTAAATATATAGCTATCTTCTTGTACAGGGGTGACATATAATAGTAATGGGTTAGACGGTGGCTACTCGTTGGTTATAGGGCGGTTGTGGTATTGTGTTGTGTTCATCGTGCAGTTTAATTTTGGCAGAAGAAGTGGGAGTACCTAGAAGATGTGGATCACTAATATGGAACTAGAAGGTGCAATGGAAGGATAATGCAATCAATAGTAATGTCGCGGAGGAATTTATGATCCCTTTGTACATTTTGGATTAAAATTTGTAATGGTGTGTAGTGTTGTCGTAGCCTTTGTGTATATGTATATGTAATAGTGACACTCTAACGTGGGATGTGGGTTAACATTTATAATGATTATATTATTTTGTTGGTTTGTAATAGGGTTGGAACACCCTTTAAGTGTTCCCATTAATTTTATTATTTGTTGTTAAAAAAAACAGTGATGAAACTCAAACTTTTGAGTGAAAATTGAGCGATCAAATGCTAACATTAATGAACTTATTATATATGATTTTGAAGAGCTCCACAAGCTCTGTCAACGCATCTTCTCATGACACCCACAACTTCAAGGATCTCTCAGAAAATCGCTCAAAAGTAAGGTTAGTGAAACTAAACATCCACCCAAGGTGTTCGACGAAATGCCGCAAAAGGTTTTTATATTTTCACTCACAAGTCACGTACAGGCACAAAAACAACATATGCTCACTTTCTCTCTCACTCATTCACATACATCAGACACAAGAACACTTTAAATTCGGTTTAAATTCATCTACACATTAAACCTCTATATTTTCGTTTATTCATACTCCTACAAGGTGCAACAAGTGATTTGGAGTTATTTGAACGTAAAACGAAAAAGAAAAATGAAAAACGCAACCTTACCGGAGTAATTTTCGGCGAAGCTCCGACGAGAACGAACTGCCGTTCCAACGGCTAGAACGTGTTCCTCATAGTCCTCTCATGTTCATACAGTGAAAATCAAGTAATGAAACGTAAAGAAACAGTGTAGAAAATGCGAGCAAGGAGCTCGCCGGTGCAACTCCAAGGTAGGAGATGACCGACGGGCGTACAGTGAGTCTAAAGCTAACATTCAAGGCACAGAAAGCATGTGAAAAGCTTGGCAATGAAAAGAGGATGAAGAACGAACCTCTAAAGACAGAAACGTGGTGTATCCGTGGTGGTTTGAGGGAGCTCCGGCGAGATCTTCACCTTCTTCGGTAAGGCTCCATTTGTCGCTTTCTCCCACTCTTCTTCCTCTTCAATTACTCTACTTCACTCTCTCAATCACTTGGAAGCTTTTGGTGCTCAAAACCGAATTGAAAAACCTCTCCCCTTTAGGTGGAACGTGAATGGTTATGTATAGCCAAAATTTGAATTTGAAAATCGGCCACCGAAGGTTTGTTGGTCATCCTCCGGCGGCCTAAACCCATAGGAGTCAGTGAGAGTGATTTGGGATCCAATACATAAAAAATACATACTTTTACTTTATATGTATTTATGTATAAAAATATTATATTTAAATTATTACAAAATAGAATAAAAGAAGAATTAAAAGAAATTTAAATAAATATAATTTTGATAAAACGGGAGATAACTTAAATAAAATAAACAGGATCAGTACTTAACATAAGATCAAATAAAATAGACAAAATAAATAAAATAAATAGGACCGGTGCGTAACTAAAGATAAAATAAATAGGACTAATGTGAAAATAGAGATAAAATAAATAAAATAATTAGGATAAGTGTGTAACTGAAGATAAAAGAAATAAAACAAATAGGACGAGTGTGAGACTCAAGATAAAATAATTATGGCCAGTCCGTAACAGGAGAAAAAATAAATAAAATAAAAATGACAAGTGTGTAACTAGAGATAAAATAACTAGAACCAAAAACTGAAGATAAAATAAATATGATTGACACATAACTCCAGATAAAATAAATAAAATAAGTAGGACTAATGCGTAAGAGATAAAATAAATAGAATTAAGTAGAATCGGTACAGTGCATAACTAAAAATAAAATAAATAGGACTAGTAAGTCATTGGACATAAGGTATATAAAATAAGTAGGACCAATATATAACTAGATATAAAATAAATAAAAAAATAAAGAAAGTAAGATAATATATAGTTCAAGATAATTAAAAATAAATAAAAGATTAAGAAAATATTCATAAGTTTGTTAAGATTAATATAAAATAACTTAAACTCACTTCTCCCTTATTTTTAAAAGGAGAATAAAATTACAAATGCTTCTAAAAGAAGTTGCTCTAAAATCTCCCTCTCTTTATTTCCTTCTCCTTCTCTCTCTTTGTTGCCTTCTTCTTCTAAACCACATTCTTTCCCCTCCCCCTTTTATAATCATTATTTATGTTTGTTGGACTTAATTTTTATTCCCTACATTTAATATAGGTAGCTCTTTTACCTCCTCATTCTTATCTCTTCATTCTAAAGAAAGAAATAAGCTCTTATCATTTTTTCTTTTCCTTTTCTTATTTTTATTTTTTTATTTGTTATTTAATATTTTTTTAAAATTCTTGTTATTAGTGCTATTTTAAACATGTAGATATATAATACATTTTTAATTATTATTAATTTGTATTTAATTACAATATTTCTAAAAACTATTTGTTTTATATTTTAATATTCATACTTTATCTATTTAAAATATAAAATACTTTTAGAATAAGATTTTAATCATAGAAATTAGAACATAAATTTTTCTAACACTTATTTAAAACAAAAATAAAATAACCACATATTACAAAATACAATTAAGAGCAGCTAATAAAGTTAAAGTGACATGCAAAGATGATGAGGCACAACAAAAACGCATAATTGGAGTAATTATTGAGGTAACACACTTCCTACCTCTACTACACATTGCATCATCAATCAATGCCCTCATTTCTCATATACCTCTTATATGGAACCTATCACATTGCTATCACATTTGCTTGAAAATGTAGTTTCTTTATAAATTTGTCTACATCTAGTCTCACTTAGCTTACAAGACTACCCCTACATCATACATTATTTAGCCCAAATATTACATTTACTAAGAATCATCTACCAACACCATGCCAATATGATTCATTTACTTTAATTGGGAATGTTGATATTGATGACATAGATGGACTCGTCTAAGTCTACAAATAAAATACGCAGCAATGATAATATTTTAATTACTAAACTAATTGTTATATTTTTTTCAAATTTGTAGAACTTGTTTCTCTTGTCTCATTTTATTGATTTGATTCACGCACACACGTGAGATTTACGGGTTAATCAAAAAGAACATTGAAAGAAGTTGAGAGTCTTATAAAGAGGTAAATAGGATAGTCCTATATGGGCAAATTTCCCACTGGTGTAATTTTTATCTGAAATTTGTATATTTTTTTATTTATTTTTGGATATAGGTAAATCGTATTTGCCAGACACGATATCAATGTGAAGAAAGAAATAAATGAAATTATGAAATTATGAAAAAATAACACCATTTTAGTTTACTAGAAGAAATGGTGCAGTCAAGATTTGAATTAATGAGTTAATTAAAATCGTCAGAATACTCCACAATTTTATGGTGGTTAATATTCTCCACCCATTAATTAAAATAAATATAAAGTTACAAAGTTGTTTTATTTATTGATAGATATGTAATATGTAATGGTTGAAATAAAAATGATGTTAGTGAGATTTATATATTGAATTAAATTAAGAGTAAGTTTGATATTGAAAATAAAAATAAAATAAAATTAAAATTTAATAATAAAATATATTTAGCAAAATTAAGTATAAGTTGGATATTTGAATTTAGTTACTAATATAGAAATAATTAAAAATAAAATTGAAATTTAGCAATAAATTTAGAAAGAAAAATTTAAAAATATTATATAATTTTTTAAATAATTTATTGTTAGTTTTTAAATTATATCTAGGTAATTTTTCTTCACAATATGTAACCACTCTTCTATTCAAATTAACTTTAAAATTATTCAATTACTTAATCAGAATTAATTTCAAATTTCAATCATTACATATTTATTAATAAATAAAATGTAACTGTCCATTTATTTTAGTTGCGCAACAGAATATTAACCATTCTAAAATGGTGCAGTATTCTCATGAATTTAATTAACTCATTAATTGAAATGTTAGTTACAAAATTTCATCTAGTAAACTAAAATTATGTTCTCTTTTTTTAATGATAAATTAAATAGTGTAATAAGGACATTGTTTCTTCATAATAATATCCTCTCTCATATCCGAAAATAAATAAAAAAATCACCATTTTGAAAATTTCAGATAAAAATTACACCACTTTGAAAAATTTGTCGCCTTATATGTGATGAAGATGTGATTAAGAATTCTTAGCATAATAATATTTTTACTAACTCTTTTTTTCTATGATGATTATGTATAATATTTATGTGTTAACTAGTTTGAGACCTTGCATAAACAAGTGCATTTTTGTTTGTTTCGTCTTTTCCTTTGCTAAATTTGATTACAAAAATTATTTTAATTTATTATCATATTCGGAAAAAAGAATCACTTGATTATGTAATTTTTTTCATATTAAAACAACTAAAAAAATATAAAGAACATAGAAACTATAAACATCAAACAATTATGAACATATATATTATATGTTGCAATTCCTTGTATATGATAATTAAACTACTTTATAACTTTTCTAATTAAAGCAAATCTCTAAAAGTTTTTATGTAATTTCAAAATCAAAAGATATCATTATTGATACACCTTTATTACGTGCTTGGTGCAACCTAACATTATAATACTAATAGTCACACAACATACTTCTTATTATGAATATGTCAAAAGAGAAAATATGTAATAATATTTAATTTCATACAGACGTCTTCTATGAGATTAATCTTAGCAATACTTTTGACATCAACTTTAAACATAAATGTTTTCTGATCGCTATATTATGATCTTGAAAACATTTGACTTAGACGTTAACTATTGCATTTCACACAAATAAATTTTGGAAAATATCAATTAAATCGTTATTAATTTAGTATAATCCTGATTTATCATTTATTTAATTTAGAATACCTAACATGAATTTTATATAAAAATAAATAAAGAAAGAAAACAAAAGAGTTCATAGTCCATAAATTTTCCTTGAAATGCTTTATATCTATTACATCATCATTTATCATCAACTAAGAACTCTCATATGAGTCCCATATAGAAATTGAGTATGATCCTAAAATTTAAAGAGTAATGATATTTTGACACTTTTATGTGTCAATACATTTATTTGACACTCTTATGTGTAAAAAAATAATAATATTTCACTGTGATGTGTTTGACATGTCATTTGTTTTTATTCTTTCTCCTCTCTCTCCCCCTTATCTCTCTCCTCTCTTCTTTTGCATTTAATAAAAATCTTTCTTCAGTTTGGTTTTTGTCATTTGTCACTAACATTCACCTCAATATTAACATCAAATAAACAAACATAAACAAGTCCTGGGGTGGGGGATGGGTTATGTTCTTCATATCAATCCTAGTATTTACCACATCTCAACTCTAATTCTGGACAAATAAATTATTTAATTATTTTGTGACGTTTCTTCTTCTTTACATCAACCATAACATTCTTGCCTTTTTTTTGTTATCCTCTGTACCTCTATTATTTGCCTTTGACTTTCACATGTGTTGTTTGTCATTGTGTTATAATGTTTTGAAATAAATATATTAATTATTTTATTTTTATCTTAAAATAAGAAATAGAAAAACTTAAATTTTAATTCATATTATTAAATTCTTATTTTAAAAGTATTTTGTATTTTAGATAAGATTTAAACCTTACAAACCAAATCCATTGGTTTTAAAAGAAAAACATTGTGACTAAATAAAATGAAAATAATAATAATTATAACAAATAAAATAATAATTGTAATATATTGATATTATGAATAAACATATTTATGAATATAAAAATTATATACGATTATTTAAAGAGAAAATAACAATATTAATAAAAATAAAAATTAATTTACTAAATATATATATATATATATATATATTGTTAAAAGTAAATTTCTAATTGATAAAAAAAGAGAAAGATAAGAAAATAATATTGCACTTAACGAAATATAAATATTACTTATTTTAAAAAAATAAAAAAATAATAATAATAATAATAATAATAAAATAAGATAAAAATAACATATTTTTCATTAAATGAAAATGAAAAGAGAGGAGAGAGAAGAAAAAGAGAAAGAGGAGAGAGGAGAGAGAATAAAAACAAATGATATAATGACTTTTTACAATAAAATATATAGAAATGTTAAATGAATGTATTGACCCATAGTCCTAATTGTTTTGGATACACCACTAAGATACCACTAAGATCAAACTTAATGATTACTTAAAGAAATATTAGATTAGCTCTTGTAGGCTTAATCTTTTCTTGTGTCAAAATAATTATTATGATCTTTGAATTATGTTTTTTCTTCCAATAATTTAAAAACCTTGTTGCATATGTATTTCTCTACCAATTTTCCTACCACTACATTAAAAAATAGTTAAATAAAACATAAAAAAATAATTTTACAACTCTTAATGAAAGATATAGATTAGTCTTACTCACGTCAGATGTATCACATTAAATACAATATTTTTAGAGTTTTGATGGTTTGAGACTGTTAAGTGGCATGCTAATTATTTAACAACCTTAAAATGAAAAATATTTTTTTAGTTGAATGTGCTGAGTGTGTTAAAAATCAATTTTTAATTAGGTTTAGAGTTGTTTAACATGAAATGAAGATTCCTAGAGTGAGTGGGTGTCATCGTGGCTGGTGGTTGGTTTGGAGCAGTGGTGCTTTGGAGACGAGTTTCAGAGGTGGTGCTTTAGAGCAGTGGTTGGTTGTTGGCTGGAAATTCTCCAGTCGAGCAGTGAGGTGGTTCATGAGTGGTTTCCATTTTGGATAGCAACGTGGTCTTGGTTTTTCCTAGGTTGTTCTCTGTTTGCAATAAGGGGTTCCCTTGCTTGTTCTCTATTTTCTTAATTATTTGGGTGTAAACATGTTTTGATCTGTGTTGGGTGAAAATGGTAAAGGTTTGGTTCCTAAGATTTATTGTTGTGGTGGGTGAAAAGGGTAAAGATTTGGTGTGAAAATATTCTGGTTTGTGTTGTGGTTTCTGAATTGTGTTGTTGCATTTAGCTCAAACACTAACCTTTTCCTAAACCGGCGTCAACCTCACTCAATTATTCCTTCAAATTTGATTTCATTATTCACAAAATATGAAAATATAACATTACCCTCTGTCATGCAATCAAGTCATGTCACGGTTGTCAAATGGGCGTAATTTTTTTGTAGTTGTCAAACCAGTTTTTTTTTTTATATTTTTAATCAGGATCTATTCTTAACCTGGGAAAAATTGGTTTGACAACCACAAAAAAATTATATATCCCTTTAACAACTATGAATTGGGAGGCCTTCATTACGTAGCAGAGGGCAAACTTGTATTTTTCTATTTTGTGCATAATGAAATCAAATTTGAAGGAAAATTGAGTGACCTTGGCCAAAGTTGGGAGATACGGAAATATTTGATTTCAGAATGAGAAGAAGATCTGAAAAGGAGGTTGAGAAGTCAAAATCGTTAAAGAAGAAGAAAGGTTTAGAATTTTTCATCTCCAATGCAGGTTTTGGGAAAAGAAGGTTTAGACGAAAAGAAGGTGAGCAGACTGCAAAATATATGTTCACACCTAAACAGTTAACCCCTTAAGCAAACAGAGAACAATCAAGGGAAAACCAAGAACACGCTGCTACCTAAAACGAAAATCGCCCACAAACCATGACACGTCAGTATTGCAAATGAAAACACACCACTGCTTAATCAGAGAACTGGGACCCAACAATCAATCATTGCTTCAAGACACCACCTCTGAACCTCGTCTCCAAAGCACCACCACTCGTCTCCAAAGCACCACCACTCCAAACTAGTCTCCAAAGCACCACCACTCTAAACTAGCGACCAACCATGATGACACACACAAAATAACTTAAATTCATCTTCAATCCACTTTAAACACTCCTGAAACCTCCAATAAAAAAAATTATTTCTTTGATACAGTCAATATCTCCACTTAAAAAATTGTTTTCATTGTCAATTTATTACCAACTCACTACCATATAAAGTTGACAGGTGATTAGCATGTCAAGTGACGGTGTCAAATCATCATAATCCTTTTACTTTTAACATAATCCATGACATCAGTCATATCTAATCACAACAACATAATCATTACTCAATAAAAATTGTTTGAGTAAAGATCTATATAAGAAAACAAAAAATATAAGTACCAATTAGCATATAAATAAACTGATTTCTAGTAATTATTTCCTTTATAATTTTAAAGTTATATGCTTCTGTATACACATTACACCGATAAACAATAAGTTACATGGATGTTGACATACCCTATATTGTCCTTGAACTTTGAGAATTTTAGAGTTCTGCATGATATACATTTTTGCCTTTACCATTTTACCATTCCACAAATTTAAATATTCCTTAGATAATGATAAGTATTTGTGTAGTTAGATTTATAGGTTTAATTATAAGTACATATGACTGCAATACCTTCCTCTCAATAATGTTATTTCTTTTTAGCCATATATGTTAGGAGAAACCAACATTTCAATTTCCAGATAATGTTATTTGTATGTTATATTTGAGAAACTTCAAAACTACTTAATCCTAAAACCTCAATTCATAACTTGTATTTAAATCCATAACAAAAGTTTACAGCACAACAATATCTACACTTTTGAACTCTAGATAGTAAAAAAATCAAATAATTCAATTAATTTAATATTGTAATGACAAGCTTTATGATAATTTAATATTTTTTTAATATACCAATGTTTGAATTTAGTTATTAATGATAACATGTAGATGATAGAAATAATAGTTATAAGCAAAGTAAAAAGGTGGTTTTGTAAGGAATGTAGTTAGGTAGGATAAATAAACAATTAAGAAAGAAGAGAAGAAGATGAATGTGGTTAGATAGGTGAAAGAAATAATTGAAAAGTGAAGAGTTCTAATGATGTGATAAGCAGGGTGTACAAATGAATGATTTAGAAAGAATATGTTTTGCTAAGAGAAATATTTTATCTCAATCTCTTTGATCAATTGTAAAAATGTTAAATTGGTGAAGAAAATCAAAACTCTACAACTATTGTTTAGATTAATAGAAATAAATTATTTATTTTATTTTAGAAACAAGAAGTGAACAACATTCTCGAATTTTTTTTAAAGACTAAGATTGCTAAAACTAATGCATAAGACCTAATATTTTATAAAATCTCATTTTTTTTATACTACGGAAAGTTTATTATTGATGTAGACTCTTTCAAAGATACAAAGATACATTGGTGGATATTGTGTCTACTCATCATTTTATCTAATGATAACATATTTTATGCAAATGTTATGATATCAAGTATATTTGAATAGATCAACATATCTATGTCATGAAAAAAAAATGAGTTTGAAAGACATGTTGACTTAAACTTTTATAATCAATAGGTTTTCATTCCAAGCAATCCAACCTACACTTTCACTTAAAACACATAAATTAATATTATCTGATACAACTCTTTACTTAAAAAGCACTTAATTATTTTACAGTTCTTTGACTTACAATATTTTCACTTCAAGGCACCTGCTTTGGTCTAAATAATCTTGTCTTTACAATTTGCAACTAATAATTATATATAATTTATATATTTTTTTAAACCGAATAAAATTTTGTGACAATAATTTGTCATCACTGCCTATAATAAAATAGTATTTTCTATCATAAATTTTATGATATTTCCTTTCATAAACAGTTAATATTTTGTTGCAAAACTTATATCCCGTAACAATATAATTTTTCCAATAATGATATAAAAAAAACTCATAATCTATTAAGTAGAGAAATAAAGTATTTTTTATATAATTTTAATATTAAGGGAGATTACATAGGTGGATAAAAATTATTAACTATATTTATTTTCTCGCAATCTATAAGTTTAAAAATTTCTAAAGAACAAAAAAAAAATAGAAATAACCTTTTTATCATAATAGTCATTGAACAAAAAGTAAAAGATATATAATATTTAATAGTTAAAAATTTTAACACAATATAAGTTATATATATATATTTAAAATTATTTATTTATCATAAATTTTAATAATAATAAATTAACATTGTTTACACCTTGTATATAACATAATATTTAATTAACATTTATGTAATAAAATATAACATGACCAATTTGATTACACAAAAACAATCATAATCTCAGCTATAAACAAATGTGTCAACAAATAGAAACATCCTTAAAACTACCTGAATGAAAGGTTTATTATAGTCTTTGAATGAACAGGATGACGTTCTTTTTATCATTTCAGACTCATTTGTTTCTTGTTGAGTGTCAATATAGATTATCATATTCTTTATAAATTTTGTATTATCCATAATATAACTTTTTAATAAAAAGAAGTAAAATTTGAATATAGAATTAAAAAAAACTTATAAATAGAAAGATTTTGAACCTCTGAACAAAAATTTACCGCTTCTTGAAGACATCGTGCCATTGTATATAGTAGGATAAATATTATAAGAAAGATAAAATATAGTTATAATCTTCTTTAATAGTTGTTAATTATATATATTTTGTTTCTTCTTATTTTTTTATCAAAATATATCTCTTATAAACTTTTTCTTCCTTAAGTCTAGATGAATTTCCAATAACTTAAAGCTATGAAACTGAAGAACAGTCTTTAAATAAATAAAAAAAAAAAACTCCTTTCATGGCCACCATCTAGAGGGCAAAAATAAAAAAAATAAAAAAAATCCAATTTAAGGTAATTTGAAATATTTTAACATAAGATTGAAAAAAATAATGATAACTTGAAATATAATGAAATGGAACAAATATGCACAAATATGAACTTTCACTGCCAAGGGAAATATATATTTATCAATACCAAGCTACGGTTATCTTTTGTCTCATAGGCATCAAAATATACATGTCACACTTCCAAGTCTTCAAGATTAACACATGCAGGAAGTGTTAAATCGTCTCATCTTAAATTTTCAAGAATGTTGCGCAACAATTAAAAAATAATGTGTTTAATTTTCTAGTAACCAAATTATTATTTTCTCATTTAACTGATAATTTTTCATTTTTCTCATTTTAATCCTTCAATTTTATCTTTTATATTAAAAGTATTTCTTTTCTTTCATTTTTTGTATTTTCATTTTTTAAGCTTCTCTCAATTTAATTAATGTATTTCTTAACTTTTTTTTAAGGGAAATATCTCCCTTTCCAAAAGGTAAATAGTAAATCATGATGATCATTTATCATGTTTATAAACTATCAAAACAAAAAAAGTTAAAAAATTAAAGAATGAAAAACATAAATACTTGATTTAAATATTTATAATAATATATAAATATTTTAAACATCATATATAGAATGCTTCTGTCAGGAACATATATATAGCTTACAAATTGAAGAGAGCTTTGAACAAGATGACAGTTCTTTCGTCATGTCAAGCTTGTTCCCTTCCATAGTGGCACAACAGACAATCATATCCTTCAGAAGTCCTGCATTCCCCATAATATATTTTGCAAATTCAATCTCCCAACTAGTCCCTGTATAATTGTTTAAACGACAGGTTTTGAGGTTGAAATAGATGCATCCCGGAACACATTGTGAAAAGGGAAAATCATCGATGCTAGGTAGACGGATAAAGTTTCCCTGTTAAAAATGGGAACAAAAATAAAATAAATAAAAAATATATGAGTAAAAAATAAAGAAATAAGATTTGAGGATAGAATTCAACCAACCGTATCAATCGAAAGATTTTGAAGCTTGGGACATTGCTTGATCACTTTGAATGCATCATGCCAGAATACAGTAGGCTTAGGATAATAACTTTTGGTGAATTCAAGATGAGTTAAATTATGAAACACAGGAATTGAGTCATTAATCTTTCCCCTGGGAACCTACAAGAGTTGCATCACAGAGAAAATTTCAAAACCAGTTTTTTTTTTTAGGGTTTAGAGGTTTTAATTAGGTCTAACAACATCTCAGTCTCTAGCTATTTTTCTGGAAAAAAAAAAAAAAACAAACTTTGAAAAGAATCAAAACCCCATTTTACCATAAAATTGCGAGAAAAAGAAACAGTACCGTAATCCTTATGCCCAGAAACTGAACATTGTCAACCACTTCCAAGGGAACTAAATCTTTATCAATAGCAGCTCTCAGCAAGTTAGGCAACCGTTTAAACTCCCCCATAGTTTCATCGTCACCATATACATTCTTGACTTCCAAGTCCTCAAGTTTAGGACTAGCAGAAAGAATTTGTTGAAGAGGATTACCACCTAGGATGATAACACCATGAAGATGCAGGACTTTAAGAAGGGGAAAATGAGCAGAAGGTATTTTTAAATTCACTCTTTGTAATTTGAGGACTGTAAGAGTTTTGCAGGAAGATAGGTTAGGTGACATATCAACTAAAGAAGACTGAACACGAAGATCAAGATTTTGAAGTCTGCCTTGGGACATAGCAGCTCTAAGAAATGAGTTTATACTATCAACAGACATATAATGAAAAGGATAAACTGTGAGGCGGAATCTTTGGATGGGCTGTTCCAAATTAGAGAGGATGAAGGTGCACAAGGAAAGAAAAAAGTCAGGATCTGATGATTCTTTCCAACTGCCAAAGGAATAGTGAAAGTGGAGAGCAGGAACTGAACGCCATAGATTTTTCCACCTTTTGGAAAGGAGACTTGTCGAAACAGATAGTTTGGTTGGGAGAAAAGAGAGAATGTAGCATAGCAGTTCATCTGGTAAACTGCTTATTCTGTCAGTCATGGTTTAGAAGCTAAGATGATGAACACATACACTGCAAATGATGATAGTGTCTATTAGGGTTAAATGAAATGCATTTTATAGGTCACCAATTCAAATCTCCACCCACCCCATCATGCACGCTTCATTTCCTTATCATCGGTAAACTAAATCTCTCTCTAAAACAACAAACACTTCAGGTTCAGTTATCAGGATGACGCATGCTCCACCTATTAAGGTGCTATTAGGGCTAAATGTATGATAACACTTATAGAGTGGAAAAAGTGGAAAGGATGATAGTCTATTAGGGCTAAATGAATTATTTTATAGGTCCCCAATTCACATCCATTGATGTTTCATTCCCTTAGCATAGGTAAATTAAAAATTATTATTACTCTCTAAATTAACAATTCTGCCAACACTTCAGGTTCAGTTATCAAGATGACACATGTTTCACAAATTATGTTGCTAATTAGTTATTATTATACAAAAGAAAACTAGAATATCTTCGTAACAAATCTCTCTCAATTATGCTGTAAATCTTGCATTAATTGTTTATTTACATTTAATTTTTCACTGACTATCTTTTAATTTTTGCCATTTAAATCCTTATTCTTTTTCCTTTTATATTAAAAGGATTTTTCTTACTTTCATTCCCTTCTTTCTAGGCTTCTCTTAATTTATTTAATGTATTTCTTATATTTTTTCCATGTCAAAGATATTTTATTTTAAAATTGTCCATTCTTATTAAAATAGAAAATATTTTTTTAATATATTTATTGTCAATTAAATAAGTTAAATAATGTGTTTGAATGAGAAAATTTTCAATTTTAAGAAAATTAAAATGTATTAAATTTGAAATGCTTTCAATTCAATTTTTTTTTTATTTTAAAATGTTTTATTTTAATAATGAAATTTAAATTTATTCAACTTTGATTTTACCTCTGTGTATAGAATGTATTAATTATTATCAAATATATAAAAATATTTTAGTATTAAACCATATTTAATCATTCAATAACATTAATTTTTGAGAGGTTTTCATTATTACCTCAATGTCTAGTAGAATTTCTTAATTGAAATAAATAGATATTTTTTTTATTGATATTAATTGAGGTTATCTTGTTACCACAACCATTGACATTTATTCAGGTCATATTTTCTAGCTCATCAAGTAATATTTTTGTTGACTTTTTAAACAATTTTAACTGAAAAATTGTTTTAGTTAAATTTGCTTGAAAATAAATTTAACTAATATTGGTTAAAATTTGGCTGAATTGTCCTTAAATTTATTAATATTAAAATTGTTTTATTTAAAGTTGCTTGAAAATAAATTTAACTAATATTGGTTAAAATTTGTCTGAATTGTACTTAAATTTATTAATTTAGTTAAGAAAATCATTAGTAACGGCAACCAAAAAATAATTTTGATCTAGATCAATAAAAAAATAATTCTAAAAATGTAAATAAAAATATACTTTCCACAACATCAATTAAAAATATATTTAGTTATAACGACATGCAAAATTGTCTAAATGACTCTAACTAAAAAATAATCTCAATATTGATTAATAAAAATACTAACTAAGATTAATGTCAAAATAATCTTGACTTATGTTGATAAGAAAACAATCATATTATTAAAAAAAACAAACTTGATAAGTTAAAAATAATTTTAGTTAACATAAAAGAAATTATGTTTGACATTAACATTAAATATAGATGACATTGATGTAGAAAATTATTTAAGAATTAATATTAATTAAATGGATAAAAAAAATAATTGACTTCTAAAACATTAACTGGACAAATAATTTTAAGGTAAAGGGTGAATTAAGTGTGAAAAGAAAAAAAAAACATTGATTTGGTAAAAAAATATAAAACATTGTAAATTTCCTATTTTCTTAGAAAGAATTAGAATTATTTTGTAATTTTAAATAATCAAATTATTTTAAATAAAAGTATAATTTAAAAAATTCAATTCAAAAAATTTATTTATAAAAGATAAATTTTAATTTCTATATAACAAAGTTATTATCTAAATTTCTTCAATCCATATACCCTAACATCCAACAAATTTTATAGTCTTTCTCATTCAAACTTTAATAAAAGACATAATGAATAAAAGAATAATGATTTAAAATTACAAAATGATAGAAAATAAGTTTTTATAACTTGAGCAAAAATATCTTGAGTAAATATCTTCCACTTAAGTGGAAATTTCTTAGCTTAAAGGAAAAATAGACTTGAGACTAGGTTTAATTGTAATACCATTTTAACTTGAGTAAGAATCTCTTAACTGTAGCGAATATAAAGTATAGATCAGATTCAATTCTAGTACTATTTTTTCTTAAGTGAAAATCTCTTTGCTCGAACGAAAATATCATAAGAAAGTCTTACAAAACCAACATTTTCAACTTTTTATCAAATACTATCCATTTATCAAATATCATAAGAAAGTCTTACAAAACCAACATTTTCAACTTTTTATCAAATACTATCCATTTATCATATCATGTACTTTAGATTTTAAGCAAACTTTACATCACATGGAGTACATAAATGCATTTACATACATGTCAAAAAGACTTAAACTTGCTGGGAATATGTACTTAACATTTCAAAATTACATTAATATATAACTAAACTCATAAACTCAAAAAAAAATTGAAAGTTATGCAATGTACCAGTGTCACTATCTGTTCGAAGTACATAATATGTCATTGCAGTTCAAAAACACAACCTAGATAACCAGGGTAAGCTAGTGTAAGAAATTATTTAACATATAACAATAAAAAATTACTAAGGCTATCACAACATACATCAAATATAACTATATCTTATTATATTCATATAATTAATATCAAAATTCGAGTCATTTCAACATCAAACATTATTCGCAATCATTCATATAGGAAAATCCGAGGGGAGAAACACCAGGGAGATCTCACAAGAATGAGAGCAAGAGCCCAACACACAAGGGAATGACACCACCTTCAACCCAAAACCTTAAGGCATTAGGTTTGTGGGTCTTCTTTTTTATATGTTACTCAACTTTCTTATTTCTACTCAATGTGGGACTTAGACTCACACTTGGATACCTAACAATCTTCCCCTCAAGTGAGAGTCCCTCTTTCACATTGATACACTCCCCCTCAAGCGGAAGAATTTTCTAAACGGGATACGCTTGCCTGAAACCTCCGTTAGGAAGACTTTCGATACAAAGACCTTAGACTCACACTTGGATACCTAACAAGATCACACATGGACACATTGTCTTTTGAAAGACTCGTATTAAGTTGGCTACTATTGTAGACTAACATCTAATATAATATATAGCTTTAGATTACAAGTGAATCTAAGGAAAAGGATCAGGGTAAGTTCAAACATCCAATGTTGACTGTCTACAGCAAGTCCTAGTATGTACGAACTCCCTCATCAATTTCTCATTACTTAATTCCTTAGTCTATATGACTTAGATCATCAGTGAAACTTGAGGATCTTTGTTAAAACGTAAATGTCAATACCTAATACACACTAACAAGCAACGACTCACATTATCCCAAATGTTTGTCCTCAATTCCATCTTTCACATTAGTACATATCATTCAATCCACAAATCAAAACATGTAATAATCCTTCAGTCATTAAAACAATAGTTAGATACTAAATCCTCAACATATATTCTTCCCACAAGTTCACACATCATCAAAGCAACTATTTCATCAACTACACCCAATTTCATTACCAACAATCTTGTCAGAGAATATTGAAACTCGGGACCATGTCCCCTTCACAGTCAAGTCTTCTAACCTAATGTTATATAGAAAGATTTAAAACTAGCTTTCCTTACATGAATTGAAGGAGAACACTCAAAGGGCTCCAATTCCTAGGTAAATCAGAAACTAAATCTAACTCCAAAAGAGGAAGAAATGAACTTATTATAAACAACTGTTTAAACGGTTAGTCTTACTCTAATCACCACCCGGAGTCCAAAGGTGGTCTCCAATCATCAATAAGATGAAGAGTGGGGTAAGAAATCTAGAGAGAAGGCAAGGGAAACTATTTTAGAGAGATGGTGGTTAAGTTACAAATGAAACCTGAACAACTGAAATTTTTTATTTATATGAACTTTTCACTTTAATAAATAAAATATTCAGGTGTCATTTTACTTATATCACTTCAACTCTAAAGTTATTTTCTAGGGTCTTACATTCTCTCCAACCAGAATAATTTTCGTCCTAAATTTGGCTTACTAGAAAAGAGACAAGTATAGGTTTTTCTAAAGGTTTCCTCCATCTCCCAAATTGAACCACTAAACTTGGTATCTCACATAACAAACCCAATCCCACAATATGCAACACAAAAATCCTATGTATGAGATCTAAGATATAAACCTTTAAATATACAGAGATACTACCTCACTTCCACACTAAAATATCTAATTGAGTATACATTTTATTTTAAACTCATGAGACAAAAAGTCTCATTGACTATCCTAGGAACACAATCATACAATTTATGTACAAACATTTTTCATGTGACATACTCAACAATATTTTATCATATAGAAATCACCTATAAAAAATCTTGACATGAAAAATTATATTTCACACTTTCATAATTTTATAACCTTTCTTGACATCTATTTATAAGTTATCATCTTACTCTAGTTTTACTTTTATCCTATTTTTAGATTTTAGTTTTTTATCCTATTTTTAGATTTTAGTTCGAAATCCTTAAGAAGCATCACTTGTATATTATATTTCCAGTCTTTAAAGAATGTGTTGTAACCGGAATGGGATGATAAAAATTTAATTTTAAAAATATTTAAATTGAGATTGGAGTCATCACCATAGTTTATTATAGAAAATCACAGAAAAAACCAAAATTAAGAAAAATAGTCTATGAACCAGATTCAAGATTCAGGAGTCGGTCACATATAGGGAAGGTATTAGCACCCCCACAACATCCGTTCTAAGACGACACCTTTAATCAAATTAGTAGAAATAAGTATGATTTCACAAAATATTATTTTTCTCAAATAATAACAATAATAATATAAATAAATACAAATAAAAGAAAACAAATGAACAATAAGACCAATTAATATTAATAAACAGAAATGCAAATACAATAAATAAAATAAACAAAAAAAACTAATTAGAATAAACACAAATATAAATAAATAATAATTAAAATAAATAAAAATGCAAATAAGTAAAATAAAACAAAGAACAATATATTTTTATTTTTTGGGTTCGACAAGAATTAATCTTGGTTTACGTATTTTTACAAAAAAAAATTAGGATAACATAATTTTAATAAAAAATTGTTTGATAGTGTGTTGATATATTCTTTTTACTTTTGAAATTTTAAATTTTTCTTAATTTTTTTGAAAAATGTTTTACTTTTCTTTTAGAAATGTTTTATTATTTTATTATTTTTTAATTATTTTTAAAAATGTTTAATATTTTTTTTTATTATTTTTGAAATTTTAATATTTTTATATTATAAAAACTGTTTTGCATTTTATAATTTTTTATTTAACATTTTTATTATTTTTAGAAATATTCTAGAAATCTAATAGAACTTCATTTTAAAACAAAATAAGAGAAAGAAAAATTAGACTTATATAAAAAAAAAGTTCTAAAGGGGGATGGAATTGAAAAAAAAAACTAAAGTGGCTACCTAAATATTAGAGTAAATGTTCTTCTTATAATAGCCATAAATAAATTAAAAAAATATTAGAGTTGGACCCACGGATCTTGAAACCAAAGTGCTAAAGGTTTCATTTTGCTACATTCACGTGACAATTGTCATTTATGACAACGACAATTAAGGACTTAGCACGCTATGCCAGTGGGTCCACATGCTGACTCAAGCAATTCCCAATTCTTTTTCCCTAATTAGGATAACCGACAGAAGCTAAAGGGAGCGCAGCGTCAGCAGCGCCGCTCCCTGCACCTCGCCCACTATTCTCTTCCTTTACCTTCCTTTTACTCACCAAAACCCTAGACGGTACTTATGGGGAATAGTCACAGCAGCGGCACTGGACCCTGACCACCGGCGGCGTCCCAATGGTGGAAAGGCACGGCGGTAGCCATCGCCATAAAGGCGGCGAGGCGACAGTGGTGTAAAGCGCGGGGTTATCTCGGGTGTCTAAAAGAAATACACAACCCCAATTAATATTATTACCGTACCTTTTTATTATAACAAACTGCTTTTGTTACAACATGCTCAAGTGTTAGTTTCTATTATTTTATTTTATTTTTTTATGTGTAGCTTGTATACATTTCTCATGTCACCTTTTGGTAAATAAGATATTGATATTTTTTCTCTCATCATCTGGAGCCTTTCTGCCTTTTGGTTCCTTTTTATGGTATGAGAGCTGGACTTGAAGCTTTGCTAATTCCTTATATGTAAGATGTTTTTGAGAATATTACCTCAAACATGGTATGATCCTGTCTTGACCCTTTTAAGTTTATATTATATTCACTCTAACGAGAATTCATCCTTTGTCTCCACTTCTCCAACTCTGAAATGGTATGGTCTCGGGCATTTAGAAGGACTTTGATATCCAAGAACAAGATGGGTTTTCTAATTGATAACATACCTGCACCAATACCCAGAACCCTTTCTATTCTTATGGGAACGTTGTAATACCTTGGTTAAATTCTCTATCACCACCCATTCTCTCAAAGTGATCTACTCCACGTAGCAGAACCCCTAAAAGAAATATATTCACTTTGGCAAGGCTCTCACTGATTATTTTACGGCTCTCAAAATTTACGCCCCTGTACAAACTGCACCTATTCTACATAGTTGTATCACCAACAAGATTTTATCATTTTTTTCCTAAAAGGTTTAGAGGAGCATTTCTCTATCATTCGCAACTAGATTCTGCTTATGGATCATCTTCCACTCGGGTGCTTTTCATGATTATTCAACAAGAGCATCACAAATCTCCATTGTTAATAGTTGATGAACCCAACACATTTGTCAATGTTGCTTCTGGGAAAGGACATGGAAGAGACACACTTGTAGGACAATCCAACAACAATAATTGAACCCTTTCCAACAAAAAATTTGTCTATTGTGGGTTTAATGGACACAATGTTGATGCATGCTACGCCAAGCATGGGTATCCTATTGAACATCCACGATATTCAGGACGACTGCGCTTCCACAATAAAGATAGCACGATATTCAGGACGACTGCGCTTCCACAATAAAGATAGCTTCTTTTTCGTTAATGTTAACAACGCTGCGCAGGAAGATGACTCACAATCCTCAATGACTTCAAGTTCTCCCTCTAACGGGCTAGGTTATGGTTTTACTAAGGCCCAATATCAAAGTCTTCTTGGTCTTCTACACTAACAGAACAACGGTTTAGTAGCCTCCTCTAAGTCCAAACAAGTCAATCTTACTCAAATGACCGGCGAACCTAATAATATGAGTCATGGTATTTCTTTTACAATTACAAATCATTTAATCACTGCACACACGTCATACCCATCAAATGGTACCTCCTGATCATTGACTCAAGAGCCACCGATCATATCAGTTGTTCTTTTGATAACTTCCAAAATTTTTCTAAAATTAAACCCATACATATTAACCTACCTAACGACTCTGTAGTTATTGCTCATCTTTCATGCACTGTTTAGTTATCTTCTCAACTCATCATTTGTGATGTTCTTTATGTGCCTAACTTCAAATTTAATTTGTTTTCAATCTCTAAACTATTGACTTCTACGAATTACATACTTAACTTTTTTAATTTTCAATATGAAATACAGGAAAAGAAGTTATTGATTGGTTTGGCTAAGTTGAAGCATGGATTATATCACTTGGAGACGTACACCAAATCTAAAAATACTCCTTCCAAAGCCACCTTCATCAATAACTTCTCCACTCCACCCATCACCAACTCTAACCTTTGGCACTTTAGATTAGGGCATCTCTCTAGCAATCGCCTTAACACTCTACATAAAAATTTTCTTTTTATTTCCAAACATGTTGATGAGAACTGTGATAATTGCACTTGGTCAAACAAAAGAAATTATCATATTCTCCAAGTGCTAATAGAGCTTTAAAACCTTTTGATTTGGTTCATATGGATCTTTGGGGTCCCTTTTCCCAATCTTCTGTTCATGATCACAAATACTTTTTAACCATTGTGGATGATTTTAGTCGTTATACATGGATAGTTCTCCTCAAAACTAAAAGGGATGTTTGCATACATGTTCAGAACTTTGTTTCTTTAATTGAAAACCAATTCCATCTTTCCATTAAATGCATACGTTCAGATAACGTTCCTGAATTTCTTCAAAAAGATTGTTTTGCATCCAAAGGAATTTTGCATCAAACGAATTGTATTTATACACCTCAGCAAAATGGTAGAGTTGAAGAAAACATCAAATAAGTGTTTCACTTCTAAAACATTATTGGTCATATGCTGTTAAACACGCCATTTATTTAATAAACCACATTCTTTCCTCCATTATTGACAATAAAAACTCCTTTTGAATTATTACATGAACACAATCCAGACTTTTCCAACTTAAAAGTTTTTGGTTTTCTTAGCTACGCTTCCACAAATTTTCCTCGTCAAAAGTTTGATGTTCGTGCAAAACGTGGTGTTTTCTTAGGATACCAAACAGGAACAAAAGGATATCTTATCCTTGATTTAAAAAATAATGATATTTTTGTCTCTCGAAACGTCTTGTTCAATGAAAGTGTCTTTCCTTTTACAAAAATTAATTATCCTCACAAGTCGATCAATCCACAATTTGTTACTTCTTCCCTTTCTCAACCCCATTTTTTTGACCACACTTATTTTGATTCTATCAACCAAAATTCTCACCCCAACAATACCCAGTCCATTCCCCTTTCTCCCACATCTTCTAGAGATTATCCAACCTCAACTCCTTCATCTCTTTCCTCTTTCCAATCATCTCACTCTCCTGCTCAAACTAATTTTTGGTCCTCTCCACCAACTTCACCGCTTCGTCGCTCTAATCACTCGCATACTCGCCCTTCTTACCTTGCTGACTATGAGTGTTATGCTTCTCCCAGTGATAATATCCTTGCTTCAACATCCTCCCACCAATCTTCTTCAAAGGTATCTTATCCTATTTGTGACTCTCTTGCGTCTTTCATCTTCTTATTCTCTTTTTCTCATGAGTGTGTCCTCTGAGCACGAGCCCACCACTTATCCTGAGGCTGCTACCAAACCATGTTGGCAAGAGGCCATGAATGCTGAGATAGATGCCTTACTTTCCAACCACACATGGGATATTGTTCCAACTCCACCCAATGTCAGACCCATTGGTTGCAAATAGGTTTACAAAATCAAGTACGGCCCTAATGGTAACATTGAACGATACAAGGCACGATTAGTAGCCAAAGGCTACTCCTAAGTTGAAGGAATTGATTATCTGGAAATTTTCTCTCCTGTTGTTAAGATGACCACCATCTGCGTTGTTCTAGCTAGTGCTTCCATCAACAAATGGCACTTGCACCAACTTGACGTAAGCAATGCTTTCCTATATGAAGATCTAAAAGAAGACGTCTACATGACCATCCCTCAAGGTCTTCATGGTTACTCATCTTCCCAGTGTTGTAAGTTGAATAAATCTTTATATGACTTAAAATAAGCTAGTCGTCAATGGTTTGCCAAACTTTCTACTCTATTACTCTCATTTGGATATACACAAGCCCATGCTGATCACAATCTATTTACAAAAGCCATAGGTTTTTCCTTCAGTGCACTGCATGTTTACATTGATGACATCGTCCTGGCTAGCAATTCCGTTGATGAAATTGATCACCTTAAAAGTTCTTTGCGCTCTCATTTTCATATCCGAGACCTTGGCAAATTGAAGTATTTCTTGGGTCTAGAGGTTGCTCACTCTTCTACTGGTCTTTCTCTATGTTAGCATAAATACTGCTTGGACTTAATCTCATATGTTTCTCTTCTTAATTCTAAGTCGTCATTTATCCCCATAGATCCTTCATTACGTCTTCATCATGATTTCAGTGCTCCTCTCGAAGATCCTCTTCTTTATAGACGCCTAGTTGGGCGTCTAATTTACCTAACTAATACGCGTCCAGATATTGTATTTGCCACACAACAACTTAGTCAGTATATGGTTGCACCTACACACTTTCATTTTCTGGCAGCACTATAGCCAAATCATGCCTGAGCAAGGCCCTGTTTTTTAGGGGTCATCCTCTCTTTATTTACTTGGTTTCAGTGATGCTGATTGGGCTACATGTGTTGATACCTACCGCTCTACTAGTTATTGCTTTTTTTTTATCAAAAGCTCTCTCATTTCTTGGAAAACAAAGAAACAATCTACTATATCTCGCTCTTTTGCCGAGGCAGTCTGCTACTTGTGAGCTTCAATGGTTGATTTATTTACTCCGTGATTTGCACCATCTCTTGTGGCAATTGCCCTATCTTATATTGTGATAATCAAAGCACTCTTCACATTGTTGCTAATTCTGTGTTTCATGAAAGGATTAACCACTTGGAAATTGATATTCATATTGTTCAGGATAAGCTCACTTCTAGTCTGAAGAAGTTTCTTTCTATTTCTTCTTCGCATCAGCTCACTAACATATTCACCAAACCTTTATATTTGAAGTTGTTTCACTCTAGGCTTTCCAAGCTTGAGTTTCTTGATTTATTTGAACCTCCAGCTTGTGGGAGGCTAAAAAAAAAATACACAACCCCGATTAGTACTATCTTCTGTACCTTTATGTTATAATTGCTTTTTGTTACAACATTCTAAAACATGCTAAGGTGTTAGTTTCTGTTTGTTACAGCATTCTAGAACATGCTGAAGTGTTAGTTTCTGTTTTCCTATTTTATTTTTTTTTCATGTGTAACTTGTATATATCTCTCATTTTTGGTAAAAAAGATATTGATATTTTTTCGAGCCTTTCTGCCTTCTGGTTTTCTTTTAGTGTTGTGGATGTTCGTCGGCGGCAGTTTCGAATCAAGAGACAATGGGTTATTTGGAGTGATGTCGTGACTGTTCGCCGTCTATTGAGGTATGACTTTTGTTGGGGTTTTTGACAACATGAATTTGAGGATTTTCATATGGGTGTTTTCGCTTTTGGGTTCTTCTGGAATGGTGACCTGGTAAAAGTATTTTTCTGGTATTTAGGGCATTCTGAACTGGTGTTTCAGTGTTGCTTTACCTCTAATAATTCGGTTCTGTTTTGAGAGTGTGTGGGTATCTAACTTTCAAGTTGAGGCTTGGTGTCTTTGATTCCAATATCTAGGCTTGATTTTGAATTGGCTTGGTTCTTTTAGCTCTGCTTTCATAACAGTTTGAGGTTGAGGATTTACTGGATTTGACAACTCTAATTTTGGGTTTTAGTTTCTGAATTGGATTGGTTTGTTATAGATTCTGGTTTCTGGATGTGAGATGGATTGTTGGTTTGGGAATTCTTCTATTGGCTCTAGATTAAGCTGTGGGGATTGACGGGTTTCAAGTTTCTATTGAGGCTAGGGGATTATCTTGGGAGCGAACTTGTTGTTGGCTTTGGCTTCACTGAGAATTGGTTCTACTATGGCATTTGACTCAATTTTGAGTTCTTGGTATAGAATGTGTTTCTGATATTCGGGGTAGTCTGGGTTGCCGTTATAGTGTTTGAGGGATTTTGGATTTTGAACTTGGTTTTCCCTGGGTTGGTTCGGGAATTGTATTTAGATTAAGGTTTTGGACAATTTCTTGGTTGGTTTTGGGAAAGGCTTTGTTTCTAAATTTTGGTTTCTATGATTCGTTGAGGTTCAGGGTTTTGGAATTTTGGTTAGGTATTTTTGTGGGTAGTGTTGCAAGGCTATGTTTTTCTGAAATTTGGTTCATAAGCAAATTAATGACGTAGTTTTCAGGTTCTGTTTGGTCTTAATTGGTTGTTTCCTTTCCTAGCATTGTTGAGTATGAGACTGTGGCAGGAGCATGAGCCCCCTAGGGAGGATGTGCATAAAGCAGCTGTATGCTTAGGACTATTTTAGAACTATCTTTCTTTCTTTCTTTCTGCTTCTCACTTGAAGATCAACCTTAGCCAAACTCAGCTAGTTTTCCTTTTCTTTCGTAATATAGAGAATGTAATCCGCTATCTGTATTTCTTGTAGTATGCGTGAATGAGAAATAAAAAACCCTCCCCTTTGGACTGTGCATTTGCCCTTTATATTTACATTGATCACCCACTACCCCATTACCGTTCTAATCATTCTATTTTATTGCAATTAAATCACTTTTAAGACAGTCGTCTCCCTTACATTTAAAGGGCTCTTTAGTGATGTGGTGAGGCAGAAGAACGTGGACGGAAGGCCATCTAGAGTCCTAAGCTGCTACAAGTATTGAAGGAGAATTAATAGGTATAATGAATGGAGTGGTGTGACCGTAGAGTGCAACACTGATGAAGAGCCACTATGGAGAGAGTGCAAAGGTTAAGATGTAGAGCCCTAACGACTAAATGCCTCCATGGCACGTAATTAGATAATAAATAAAAATAAAAATAAAAACCACATGGCTAGTCATTAATGGAACGTGGGGTGCAAACAGCAAACTCTACATTTTTCGCTTAGGCCCTAAACTTATTTATTTTTCCATCATACCGGGTTACAATCTTTCTTTCTTTTTTTATTTTATTATTATTTATTTAAACTTTAATCATAAAATAAAATAAAGTAAAAAAAAATTATTTATTATTTTATTTATCTTAAATGGCAAAAGATGATAAAAACTAAATAACATATTTTTTAATTTTTATTTTCTTTTTATTTTAAAATAATTTTATTTATCCAGACGAAATTGGATGTTGACAAAATACAAAGAATATTATAATCATATTACTAATATTACATTATCCAAATCATAGACTTATAATGTTCAAATCATAAATATAAAAAATTAGAACATTTGAATATAATATTTAGATCATTCACATATAATTATATAAAAAAATTATAATTGATAATCATGCTAGTATACTCATACCATTTAATAACTTTAATTATAAAAGAAAAAAATATATTATTTTTTTAACCAATCACAGTTATAACTATTCCTACAAAATCACATTTTATATCTAAATCCACTCTCTAAAATAACAACAATTTAGCCAATACTTCAGGTTTAGTTTTACAACAATTCAGCCAACACTTCAGGTTCAGTCAGAAAGACGCATGCTCCAACCATTAAGGTGCTATTAGGGCTAAATGGATGATGAACACACACAGATGATAGTCTATTAGGGCTAAATGGAATGTATCTTATAAGTCCTCAATTCACATCCATTGATGCTTCATTTCCTTAGCATAGGTAAACTAAAGGTCATTATTACTCACTAAAACAACAATTCTGCCAACACTTCAGGTTCAGTTATCAAGATGACACATGTTCCACGAATTATGTTGCTAATTAGTTATTATTATACAAAAGAAAACTAGAATATCTGTGTAACAAATCTCTCTCACCTATTCCCTCAATCTTGCATTAATTGTTTATTTACATTTAATTTTCCACTAACAATCTTTAACTTTTGTCATTTAAATCCTTATTCTTTTTCCTTTTATATTAAAAGGATTTTTCTTACTTTCATTCCCTTCTTTCTAGGCTTCTCTTAATTTATTTAATGTATTTCTTATATTTTTTTTCCATGTCAAAGATATTTATATTTTTTTCCATGTCAAAGATATTTCATTTTAAAATTGTCCATTCTTATTAAAATAGACAATATTTTTTTAATATATTTATTGTCAATTAAATAAGTTAAATAATGTGTTTAAATGAGAAAATTTTCAATTTTAAGAAAATTACAATGTATTGAATTTGAGATGCTTTCAATTCAATTTTTTTTTTAATTTTCAAATGTTTTATTTTAATAATGAAAATTAAATTTATTCAACTTTAATTTTACCTCTGTGTATAGAATGTATTAATTATTATCAAATATATAAAAACATTTTAATATTAAACCATATTTAATCATTCAATAACATTAATTTTTGAGACGTTTTCATTATACCTCAATGTTTAGTAGAATTTCTTAATTGACATTAATAGATATTTTTTTATTGACATTAATTGAGGTTGTCTGGTTACCACAACCATTGACATTTATTCAGGTAATATTTTTGTTGACTTTTAAAACAATTTTAACTGAAAAATTGTTTTAGTTAAAGTTGCTTGAAAATAAATTTAACTAATATTGGTTAAAATTTGGCTGAATTGTCCTTAAATTTATTAATATTAGTTAAGAAAATCATTAGTAACGCCAACCAAAAAATAATTTTGATCGAGATCAATAAAAAAATAATTCTAAAAATGTAAATAAAAATATACTTTCCACAACATCAATTAAAAATATATTTAGTTACACCGAAATGCAAAATTGTCTAATGACCCTAACTAAAAAATAATCTCAATATTGATTAATAAAAATACTAACTAAGATTAATGTCAAAATAATCTTGACTTATGTTGATAAGAAAACAATCATATTATTAAAAAATATGATTTTTTAATATTAGGGCTATTAGGACTAAATGAAATGCATTTTATAGGTCTCTAATTCATTTTATAGGCTTCATTTCCTTAGTATCGGTAAACTAAATCTCACTACTCTCTAAAACAACAACTATTCGGCCAACACTTCAGATTTAGTTATCAGAAAGATGCATGCTCCACCTATTAAGGTGTTATTAGGGCTAAATGGATGTTCCACCTATTAAGGTGCTATTAGGGCTAAATGGATGATGAACACATATAGAGTGGAAAGGATGATAGTCTATTAGGGCTAAATGGAATGTATCTTATAGGGTCTCCAATTCACATCCATTGATGCTTCATTTTCTTAGCATAGATAAACTAAAGGTCATTATTACTCTTTAAAACAACAATTCTGCCAATACTTCAGGTTCAGTTATCAAGATGACACATGTTTCACCAATTATGTTGCTAATTAGTTATTATTATACAAAAGAAAACTAGAATATCTATGTAACAAATCTCTCTTAGTTATTCCCTCAATCATGCATTAATTGTTTATTTACATTTAATTTTCCACTAAAAATCTTTAATTTTTTTCCATTTAAATCCTTATTCTTTTTCCTTTTATATTAAAAGGATTTTTCTTACTTTCATTCCATTCTTTCTAGGCTTCTCTTAATTTATTTAATGTATTTCTTATATTTTTTTCCATGTCAAAGATATTTCATTTTAAAATTGTCCATTCTTAATAAAATAGACAATATTTTTTTAATATATTTGTTGTCAATTAAATAAGTTAAATAATGTGTTTGAAAGATAAAATTTTCAATTTTAAGAAAATTAAAATGTATTGAATTTGAGATGCTTTCATTTTTTTTTTATTTTAAAAAGTTTTATTATAATAATTAAATTTAAATGTATTAAACTTTAATTTTACCTCTCTGTATAGAATGTATTAATTACTTTCAAATATATAAAAATATTTTAATATTAAACCATATTTTCCATGTCAAAGATATTTCGTTTTAAAATTGTCCATTCTTATTAAAATAGACAATATTTTTTTAATATATTTATTGTCAATTAAATAAGTTAAATAATGTGTTTGAATGATAAAATTTTCAATCTTAAGAAAATTAAAATGTATTGAATTTGAGATGCTTTCAATTCTTTTTTTAATTTTAAAATGTTTTATTTTAATAATTAAATTTAAATGTATTAAACTTTAATTTTACCTCTCTGTATAGAATTTATTAATTACTATCAAATATATAAAAATATTTTAATATTAAACCATATTTAATCATTCAATACATTTTGAGACGTTTTTATTATTACCTCAATGTCTAGTAGAATTTCTTAATTGACATTAATAGATATTTTTTTATTGATATTAATTGAGGTATCTTGTTACCACAACCATTGACATTTATTCAGGTCATATTTCCTAGGTCATCAAGTAATACTTTTGTTGACTTTTTAAATAATTTTAACTAAAAAATTGTTGTAGTTAAAGTTGATTGAAAATAAATTTAACTAATATTGGTTAAAATTTGGCTGAACTCCTTGAATTTTTTTAATAAACTTTGACAAGAAAATATAATGACCGTCAAAAAAATAATTCTTGCAAAACAAGTCTGGTTCACACATGTTAAAAAAATAAATTTATTAATATTAGTTAAGAAAATCTTTAGTAACGGCAACCAAAAAATAATTTTGATCTAGATCAATAAAAAAAATAATTCTAAAGATGTAAATAAAAAAATAATTTCCACAATATCAATTAAAAATATATTTAGTTACACCGAAATGCAAAATTGTCTAAATGACCCCTAACTAAAAAATAATCTCAATATTGATTAATAAAAATACTAACTAAGATTAATGTGAAAATAAGGTTGACTTATCTTGATAAGAAAATAATCATATTATTAAAAAAACTGAATAAGTTAAAAATAATTTTAGTTATCATAAAAGAAATTATGTTTGGCATTAACATTAAATATAGATGATATTGATGTAGAAAATTCTTTAAGAATTAATATTAATTAAATAGATAAAAAAATAACTCTATTTATATTGATTTAAAAATGATTAGAATTGACTTTTAAAACATTACCTGAAAAAATAATTTTAAGGTAAAGGGTGAATTGAGTGTGAAAAGAAAAAAAAAACATTGATTTGAGAAAAAAAAAAGATAAAAAATTGTAAATTCCTATTTTCTTAGAAAGAATTTGAGTTATTTTAATTTTAAATAATTAAATTATTTTATATAAAAATATAATTTAAAAATTCAATTCAAAAAATTATTTATAAAAGATAAATTTTAATTTCTATATAACAAAGTTATTATCTAAATTTCTTCACTATAACATCCAACCAATTTTATAGTCTTTCTTATTCAAACTTTAATAAAAGACGTAATAAATTAAAGAATAATGATTTAAAATTATAAAAGATAGAAAATAATTTTTTTAGCTTGAGCAAAAATATCTTGAATGAATATCTTCCATCTAAGTGGAAATTTCTTAGCTTAAGAAAAAATAGACTTGAGACTAAGTTTAATTGTAAAACCATTTTAACTTGAGTAAGAATATTTTAACTGTAACGAAAATAAACTTGAGATCAGGTTCAATTCCAGTACTATTTTTTTTAGTGAAAATCTCTTTGCTCGAACAAAAATATCATAAGGAAGTATTACAAAACCAACATTTTCAACTTTTTATCAAATACTATCTATTTATCATATCATGTACTTTAGATTTTAAGCAAACTTGACATTACATGGAGTGCATAAATGCATTTACCTACATGTCAAAAAGACTTAGCATTTCAAAATTACATTGATATGGAACTAAACTCATAAACTCAAAAAAAAAAAAAAAAAGTTATGCTTAAGAGTGAATGCAATGTACCAACGTCACTATATGTTCTAGTACATAATATGTCATTGCAGTTCAAAAACACAACCTAGATAAGTAGGGTAAGCTAGTGTAAGAAATTATTTAACATATAACAATAAAAAAATTACTAAGGCTATCACAACATACATCAAATATAACTATATCTTATTATATTCATATAATTAATATCAAAATTCAAGTCATTTCAACATCAAACATTATTCTCAATCATTCACATAGGGAAAATCGGAGGGGAGAAACATCGGGAAAATCTCATAAGAATGAGAGCAAGAGCCCAACACATAAGGGAATGACACCACTTTCAACCCAAAACCTTAAGGCATTAGATTTGTGGGTCTTCTTTCTTATATGTTGCTCAAATTTCTTATTTGTACTCAATGTGGGACTTAGACTCACACTTGGATACCTACCAATCTCCCCCTCAAGTAAGAGTTCCTCTTCCATATTGATACACTCCCCTTCGAGCGGAAGCATTTTCTAAATGGGACACGCTTGCCTGAAACCTTCATCAGAAGAATTTCGATACAAGGATCAAACTGTACTCGTCTGAGCCGGCTACACAACCATCAGCTTTGATACCACTTGCTGGAAAAATTGAGAGGAGAAACACCAGAGAGATCTCAAACAATGAGAATTGAGCCAAACCCACATAAAGAATTAACACCATCTTCACCCAAAATCATAAGGCATTGGGTTTGTCGGTCTTCATTCTTATACGTTACTCAACTTTTCATTTCTATTTAATATGGGACTTAGACTCACACTTGGATACCTAACAAGCGGAATCAACACGATTACCTCACAAACGACCCTCTCACTTGTATCACTGTTTACACACTTAAACGGGACATGCTTGCCTAAAACCTCCGTTAGTAAGACTTTCGATACAGGAATCAAATTGTACTCGTCTAAGCCGGTTACACAAACCATCGGCTCTGATACTACTTGTTGGGAAAATCCGAAGGGAGAAACACCGGGGAGATCTCACAAGAATGAGAACAAGAGCCCAATACACAAGGGAATGACACCACCTTCAACTCAAAACCTTAAGACATTAGGTTTGTGGATCTTCTTTATTATATGTTGCTCAACTTTCTCATTTCTAGTCAATGTGAGACTTAGACTCACACTTGGATACCTAACAAGATCACACATGGACCCATCATCTTTTGAAAGACTTGTATTAAGCTGGCTACTATTGTTGTATACTAGCATCTAATATAATATACAACGTTACATTACTAGTGAATCTAAGGAAAATGATCAGGGTAAGTTCAAACATCCAATATTGGGTGTCTACAACGAGTCCTAGTATGTATGAACTCCCTCATCAATTTCTCATTACCTAATACCTTAGTCTATATGACTTAGATCATCAGTGAATACTTAATACACATTAACAAGCAACGACTCACACATTATCTCAAATGTTTGTCCTCAATTCCATCTTTCTCATTAGTACATATCATTCAATCCACAGGTCAAAACATGTAATAATCCTTCAGTCATCAAAACAACAATTAGATACTAAATCCTCAACATATACTGTTCCCACAAGTTCACACATCATCAAAGCAACTATTTCATCAACTACACTCAATTTCATTACCAGCAATCTTGTCATAGAATATTGAAACTCGAGACCACGTCCCCTTCACAGTCAAGTCTTCTAACCTAATGTTATATAGAAAGATTTAAAACTAGCTTTCCTTACATGAATTGAAGGAGAACACTCAAAGAGCTCCAATTCCTAGGTAAATAGAAACTAAATCTAACTCCAAAAGAGGAAGGACGAAAAATGAACTTATTATAAACAACTTTCTAAACGGTTAGTCTTACTCTAATCACCCATCAGGAGTCCAAAGGTGGTCTCCAATCGTCAATCAGATGAAGAGTGGGGTCAGAAATCTAGAAAGAAGGCAGGGGAAACTAATTTAGAGGGATGGTGGTTAAGTTACAAATGAAACCTGAATAACTGAATTTTTTATTTATATGAACTTTTCACTTTAATAAATAAAATATTTAGGTGTCATTCTACTTATATCACTTCAACTCTAAATTTATTTTCTAGGGTCTTACATTCTCTCCAACCAAAATAATTTTCGTCCTAAAAAATTAGCTTACTAGAAACGAGAGAAGTATAGATTTTTCTAAAGGTTTCCTCCATCTCCCAAGTTGAACCACTAAACTTGGTATCTCACATAACAAACCCAATCCGACAATAGAGCGACATGCAACACAAAAACCTATATATGAGATCTAAACCTTTAAATATATGGAGATACTATCTCACTTCCACACTAAAATATCTAATTGAGTTTACATTTTATTTTAAACTCATGAGACAAAAAGTCTCATTGACAATCCTAGGAACACAATCATACAATTTATATACAAACATTTATCACATGACATACTTAGCAATATTTTATCATATAAAAATCACCTATAAAAATCTTGACATGAAAAATTATATTTCACACTTCCATAATTTTATAACCTTTCTTGACATCTATCTATAAGTCATCATATTACTCTAGTTTTACTTTTATCCTATTTTTAGAGTTTAGTTCGAAATCCTTCAGAAACATCACTTGTATATTATATTTACAGCCTTTATAGAATGCAAAAAATATTGTAATCATATTACCAACATTACATTATACAAATCATAAACTTATAATGTTCAAATCATAAATGTACAAAATTAGAATATTTTAATACAATATTTAGATCATTCACATACAATTATTTTAAAAAAATGATAATTGATAATCGTGCTAGTACACTCCTTTCATGACCATTCAATAACATTAATTATAAAAAGGAAGAAATATATTCTTCTAGCCAACCACAGTTATAAATTATTCCTATAAAATCACATGTTATACCTAAATCTATTAAAGTATAATAGAGTTATATTTCACATACTTGGAAATGATGATTAAATTGAAATAAACTAATATTTACCATCAAAAATACCTTTGTTAGATATTGTTATCTTTTAGTTATACCTTATACACATTAAATCATTCTTGTAACTTTTAGATTGGACTTTATTTTCTAATTTCTTGCTTGTAAATACACAAACCTTAACTTAAACCTAAGAATCTCTAATAATAAGAACACTTGCTCAAGGTGAGAAAAAAATGTCAATAACATAAAACAAACGATGCTTCAAATAAAAATTCAGTTCATAAACAAAACTACCAAGGAATCAAATGTAAGAAAGAGTTATTTGCTTTGGTACTAGATAACTTTTACTTTCTTTTGATCCTTTTTCTTTCCTAAATTATATTTTGTTTTATTCTACAATAAGTGGTGAACCATGAATGTCCTTAGTTAAAAAAAAATAGTTAAATATCTAAAAGATGCACCATTATCACCATTACCTACAGGTAATAACTTATGAAAAAGATACCCATGTCAACTTAACAATACTTCTAAGAATTTTATTCAAGAATAGCTTTCAAGGAATCAATATTCAATTAATTATGAGAAAACATATTAAATTAGAGTTGTAAGAGATAAATGCTAACACATATTTTCATAAAAAGCAAGTGATTTCAATAATCTTGCTTTCAAGTTCTCAAAGAGAACTTGCAATTGAAAAGGGTTGAAAACTACAAACACAGGAAGCTTGTATAGTTAACAGAGTAGTGCCATTGTTGATCATTCAAAATTATTCACTCAATGGTATTGTATTGTTCCTTTTTAGGTTTCCCTACAGAGAAAAATAAGCATATCTTTCCACCAACGTTGTTATAATTAAGCGACTATTAAATCATGTAATTTTAATATAATGATTCAATGTAATCTGATCCAAAATACTATCCTTTCCACTTTGACTCTGGAGTTACCTTTCTTTTCAAAACTCAAGTAAGGCCCAAAGCCTATCCCAAATCCCTGAATATTGTGTTGGTTCATTTTAAAAGTAATGATACATTTCAACATTTTAATTCTTTAATCATTTAAAAAAAGACTTTCTTTTATTTCAGTATTCGTTTTTGAAACACTTTATTCCAACACCTTCATTTAGGCACTTTTTTTTCTTATATATGTTATCTTAACATATCTTTTATCTTTTTAGAGGTGGTTAGAGAAGTAATCCATAAGACTGGAATTTTTTATTCTACCCACTATTTCTAATTTCTAGTCCAGATCTTCTATGTTTTCATACGTCCAAATATTTTTCTTTTCTTTTTTATCATTTTTTCATAATTTTTTTTCATAATATAGAAAGTATTTTGATGTCTAACTCAATTGAAATGACCATTATCACGGCAAACACACATTACAAGAAAAAAATTATTTAGAGATCAATTTTTAGCTTCTAAATGAAATGGTTACTGATTGTGACCAAAATAGTCATCAAATTAGATTTTGGTTGCTAAATAACTACAAAATAGAACTAATGATTGAATTTAGTAAGCAATTAAGTCAAATAATTGATATTTAACATTAGCTACCAAAGTTTTAGTGACCTATACTATTAGATTCTAACTTAGTTTCTAACTTAATTAGATACCGATTTAGAATCTAATGACATGGGTCACTAAAACTTTGGTTTTGACTTGAATCATTACTTCTATTTTGTAGTTATTTAACAACTAAAATTTAATTTGATTACTATTTTAATTACAATTAACAACTATTTCATTTGATAACTAAATATTGATATCTAAATAGTTTTTTTTTTATGATTATACTTTGATATGATAAGATGTACCAAACTTGTTGACTATCTAAATGTACACCTTGTCAGTAACAACAAAATTAAGTCAAACTTTTTGTTTAAGAATGTTGAACATGTAGGGCTTTGTTAATAGAGACATGTTTTCGTCTTAAATCTTATAAAATATTTATGTTTGACTATAACAAGTTGCACAGGGGACACTTTTAGGCGCAAGGTTTTAGGTTATATGCGCATACACAAATTCAACAGATTGAAAATGACCAAACTGGAAACTTATGATTATCTGGGATAAACTTTAATGCTACTTTTTAAGTCAAAATAGGAATATTTTAAGGAAACTAAAATCGTATTTTACTTTTCATTTATTTATACCAAGTGTATGTATGTCTGGATTTTGAATAAAACAACATTTTTCACTTGAAATAACATAAGATACTAGCTTTGTTAGAGTCTCGAGGTTCTGCCTCATCTGTGCAGACTATATCCTAAGATAGTATTTTTTTTATATACTTTTCAATTATAAAATTTTATTATTTTCTAGTTAGACAGTAATTAGTATTAAGATTTAATTAGTTATTATTAATATAACTAAATTTAGTTGGTCCATTTGTTAAAGGAATATACTATTTTCATTAATTTTAATTGAGTTTGTGATGTTAAAACATTTGAACTATTTAAATTATATTATATATCCTATTTGTTATTTATTTTATTTTTAAAAATTATTTTATTTTATTTGTTGGTTTTAAACAATTGTTTTTCTTTCTTATAAATGTGTATATGCTCTTATTGATGATTGTTTATTGGTAAGTAGGAAAGTTAAAAAAATAAAACAAATGAGTCCCAATGTTAGTTTGATAACATTACAACTCAATCTTAGTTTTTTTTACTTAAGATTCAATATAATAATTAATCAAATATTAATTTGTGGGTGAATCGTGAGTGAGATATGTTTGATTAGACTGTTTATTAAGAATATACTTTTTTTTTTAGTACATTAATCTTTTAAGGTTATTTCTCATGTATTTTTTTGATAAATTTTTGGTGTACTAAAATTTATATTTATTTGTGGGTGAATGTTGGATTGTTGTGGAATATAGAAAATTTGTATAGATTCCTTCAACTTCAAAACTTACAAAAGTATGAAAAGAAAGGAATGAATGTTAGAAATATATTTATCAGTGATTTATGAATCTCCAAAAATATTTAATAATTTTCTACATTAACATGTAATTATAGTTCTAATAATTAAGACATCATTTACTACAAACCATTAATCTCCACCTTTCACATCACTCCACACTAAATATGATCCACACTTAATATGAAATGTGTTAGCACCAGTGGACTGCTGCAGTGATTTGATGAAGCCAACCATGTGTGAAGAAGTTCAAGACCTATGATCATATGTGGAATGCATGAAGATTCATGAAGATTTGAAGCTTGGTCTAGAACTTAG
>Ga0209700_100991_pt1 | contig 57333 bp, 18 predicted proteins | sample SiratroredBW_FD_187528 | JGI IMG/M metagenome (GOLD analysis project Ga0209700, IMG submission 187528) | Root nodule microbial communities of legume samples collected from California, USA - Siratro red BW (SPAdes) (version 2) | ecosystem: Host-associated > Plants > Roots > Nodule | place: USA...
CTGGAGTGTTTTTAATCTACTGGATTGTGTTTAATCATATTGAATCTGGGTTAAAACATTTCTACACTGAAATTGTTTTTTCTGGGTTTATATTCAATAATTTCTGCTGTGCACAATTGATTGTTTACTGGACAGTCCAGATTTACACGAGTTAATTGGTTGAATTAAGAATTTTCATTCTCTACTTCAAGAACAAATCAGATTTGCAAAAAGATTTTGAAAGTTCAATTCACCCCCGCTCTTGAACTCGGTCTAAACATTATTTTACAATAGGAATGGTGAACATTCAAAAGGAGTGTCAAAAGTCAAAAGATTAACACAGTTAACTATGATTAAGCTAAACTAATCTCCTAAAAATTAGGGAATTGCACTTGGTAATTATGTAGATGCATGGAACGAAATGATTACAATGATGACTTGGTAATCCTTGCACTTGCTTATGATTAGTGCGACACTTAGGGAGTTTCAAAGGTCAAGGAGTTTCCCTCAAGTTGTTTCCCTTCAATTTTTTCACTTATCTTAAGTTCCTTCAATTTTTGGTTTTTTACGCAAATTGTGTAAATTTATCTGTAAATTTCAAAAATGGGCAGATCTTTTAAAATTTACAATTCTGGGTAAGTCGTCTTTGCTTGCACGAGAAGGGGATGAAGAAGTCATGCAAGGATGCCCGACTAAGTTTGGAGGAATTCTTTTTTTGTCCTATTCAAAGTCGTGTTGCAGAAGCTGAGTTAAAGGTTTTTTTTTTTTTTTTGCAAGCAGAAGTCGTGCTTACTAGCACAACTTTTGTTTCAATTTTTTTTTTTACGCCAGAGTTAAAGCTTGTTTTTTGGCAAGCAGAAGTCGTGCTTGCCAGCACAACTTTTGTTTAAATTTTTTTAAATTATATTTAATTATATTTATATAATTATATATATTATTGTATTTATTCTATCAAAATGAAAAATTCATTTTTTTAATATTATTGAGATTTTAATTTTAAAATTTGATTTCAAAAAATTTATTTGATATTTATTAAAATCAAATAAATTGGATGAATATAGAAAAAAGTTGAATATTAAAATTTTTTTCAAAAATTGTGCTTGATAGCACAAGTTACGACTTAATAGAAATTTAATCGGTACGACTTTTTCATTAAATTTTTTTTACATCTTAAGTTGTCGAGTGAGTATAATTTATGTTGGGTATAATTTAAAGTGAACAATTAAAATTTATGTTAACCAAAATTGTTGCAAAAGAGAAAAGCATCATGTAAAATGAAGTTTTGTGTGAAATATTTATGAGTAGTTTGAGAGTCATATGGTGTTAAAAAAATTAGTTTATTTTGTTATAAAAGAAGAAATAGTTTATTAAAATAATAAAATTGAAATATATGTTAATATTTAAATAAAAATAGTTAAAATGAAAGAGATAACGAATATAAAACTCTTTTTCTATATTCATCCAATTTATTCATCTTAATAAATTTCTATTAAGTCGTAACTTGTGCTATCAAGCACGATTTTTGAAAAAAAAATATCCTTTTAAAATTATTTTCTAATTTATATTCAACTTTTTCTATATTCATCTAATTTATTTGATTTTAATAAATATCAAATGCATTTTTTGAAATCAAAATTTAAAATTAAAATATCAATAATATTAAAAAAATGAATTTTTCATTTTGATAGAATAAATACAATAATATATATATATATATATATATATATATATATAATTTGATGAATTTCATATATATAATTATATAAATATAATTAAATATAATTATATAGTTTTAAAAAATAAAATTTAAACAAACGTGCTAACAAGCACGACTTCTTGCTTGCCAAAGAAAAAAAGCTTTAACTTGGGCGTCAAAAAAAATAAAATTTAAACAAAAGTTGTACTAGCAAGCATGACTTCTGTTTGCCAAAAAATAAATAAACCTTTAACTCGACTTCTGCAGCACAATTTCGAATAGGACAAAAAAAAGTTCCTCCAAACTTAAGTTGGGCATCCTTGCACGACTTCTTCATCTCCATCTCGTGCAAGCAAAGACGACTTGCTCATAATTGTAAACTTTGAAAAAATCTACCCATTTTTGAAATTTACAGATAAATTTATACCATTTTCATAAAAAAACTTCTATTTTTAAAAGTTTCACTTACTTGATTCTTTTAATTTATTCTTTCAAAGTTCTAATACTTCCTCTTGTATTTATTCCTTGAAATTACTTATTTAATTCTTCTTCTTCTTTATATTTTCTAGCTATGTTCCTTGTTTTAATTGCTTCGAACTCCTCCTTTTCTTATTCCTCAAATGTCTGGTCCTTGCATGTATCTTCTAGAGTGTATTTGATGTATACTATATAGAAAAAAGTAAAACATTCTATATATGAGTGTTTGATATATAACTTTATTGTAACATATCAAGGTGAGAATTTTATTAAAGTATATAAGATATTAATAGAGCATAAATTTTCGAAGCACTATGTATATATATAGTAAAATATTAAAAATAATTAATACAAAAGGTTTCGTATTAATCTCTTTTAGTATTATATTTTTCAATATACAAGTCTCTTCCTCCGTATATGAAGTCTTGAGGTATATTTGGTACGGTAGAAAAAGATAAAGATAGTTGTGGAAGGAAATAGAAAACAAAAGAGAAATAGATGGTTTAGTGTAAAAGAAAAGAGAAGAAAGTTTTATATATATATATATATATATATAAAATATTATTGTTGTGAAAAGAAAAAGAAAAACCGTGAAACTTAATGGTACTATTCTAACGTCCTAGAAAGCGGAATTGATTATCCTTCTAAAATTTTTATCATATGGTAGTTTGGTTTTGCATAATTCCTCAGGTTAAATAAATACAAGCAAAATTAAAAACTAATATGGATAATAATTATAATAATAAGTAAAAATAATACATTAACAATATAAATAAGTAATTTTAATATTAATAAATTAGAATATGTTATTTGAAAATTAAACCAAAGATATTTTTTATTTTATTTTTCTATTTCTCTTTAATAAAATAATATTTATTTTTATTTATTTATTTTTATCTGAACAATTTAATTTTTCACTTTATTTACTTTCCACGAAACAATTTTTCTTTTAACTCCATTTTTCACTAATATTTTTCTTTTACATTCTCTTTCTTTTCTTCTCTCACTCTTCCAAACGGACATTAGAAAATTATTTCACAGCATTTCATTACTTCTACTATAATTTTCTTTACTAGAAAATTATTTCACAACATTTCATTACTTCTACTATAATTTTCTTTATTAATAGGAAAATGAAGTTGAACATAAAATTATCAATAAATAAAGTTTAGAATTTGAATCTTTAAATAAGAAAAAACGTATTTAAGAGAAGAAACTTCATTAGAAAATCATGAGCTAACTCTAATAGAAATGTATTTGAAACTTAAAAAGATTAACTCATATCTCTTCAGAATGTAAATTCGATTTCTCCTTTTAATTTGAAAACTTCATTAGTGGGTAATACGCAAACAAAATCTTTGTAAACGTATGCTGACATGTGAATTTTGGAACTGAGCTCATCTAAGTTTTTAAATAGCTTGTTTAAAAATGGGTGATTAATATATAAAAGCATTTAAGAAAAAAATGTGTAATTAAAAACGTGTTCCAATATAACAGTAAAAATAAAAAATTAGCAGCTGAGACAGTGAGATAAGGTTGTAGCAGTGTAGAGTTTGGTGATTCAGTAACATTATCTGCAACACAAAGGAATGGAAGTGATGGGAGAGCAATGAAAAGTCGACAAATAGCTCCTGCAACCTTTCACACACTGTCTTCTTTATTTGTTGTGTCTGATGAGCTTGTCACCCTCACTCACCAATATTTATTAATTAATGAACCCTACTTTTAACCCTCCAACAACTTTTACTTAGTCTCATAATTGTTTTCAGAGCACATCCTTCACTTTTTAAGGTTTTCGAATGCAATTGTACCAATTCAGTAGCAATAATGCACACCTATATAATAAAAATATTTGTCATGTAAAAAAAAGCTACAAATAAAGTGATTTTTTTTTGAGTTTTTGTTAATGAAAATATTTCCTGAAACTGATCAACATGTCTTAAAAAAAGAAATAGTTTTATGGATTTCAACTTTTAAGGAAATTATCGTACTTTAACTTTACTATTTATAAAATATTTGTTTAATATATATATATATATATATATATATATATATATTTATGATGAAAAGAAAGTACCCTCAATTAATTCAAGTCTTATTTCTAATAGTTTTTTTTTTTATTTTATTCTGAAACGTTTCTGTATATCAAAATTCAAAACCAACTTTTGCTAACAAATACGAAATACAGTATGCAGAAAATGTCTGACCAAAGTAGTTAAAAATTTACTTATAAATTAAAACAAATTGTTGAAAGATGAAAAAATAATAAAATAATTAAAATTTGTTCAATTAGTTTATTAGCATTTCATAGATTTGTCTTCACAAATGTAAATCACATTAATTAATATATTTATATTTATTTTGATTTATAATTAATTGTTAATTAATCTTATAATTTTTTATTTATAGCTAAATTATTCAGATTACATTATTTATTTTTATACATTACATATTTTGGCGAATTCTTTTATTCATCTCGTTCTATATCTTAAATTATTTCCCATGAAATTTAAATTAATATAAGAATAACATACGTTGTAAGCATACATCACATTGTATATTATGTTAATTATAGTACAATCAATGTTAAAAATATCTCCAAGTATAATATTAAAAAAAATAAGAAAAAGAATATAAATATGCAATTGTTAAATAGTAGTGTAATATAAAAAAAATATAAGTCTATAATCTATTAATATAAATACGTTAAAATATAATGCTAGAATAATAATCTTAATAAAATGATAATATAAACAATGTAATATAAAATTATCTAAAAAGTATAAAACAGAAACTTACCATCCATCAGCCCCAATATCTTGTGCAATAAAAGGATAGAAATAAGAAAAGCTATATATGTTAGAAAAGAAAAATAATAAAATTTTACTTTACGAGTGAAAAAGACAGAAAAATATAATAAAATTCTGCTTCATATAAATAAAGTAAAAAAGTCAATAAATAGTTTAAGGCCAAAAGAAAAATAAATATACAAAATTTGAACCGGAACACACTACTTGAAAAACGTCTAAAAAAAACTACAAATTATTAAAATCTACTAATAAAATTTTAAAAACATTCAATTATTAAAATATTATAAGCTAAATAGCCAGCATAACGCTAATTTGTGAAATATAATCTTGGTTGCATTCGACCGGTTTAAAAATATATATTTGGATAATGATCATTTGGGTAAATAAATTGAAAAAAAATTATTAATTTAATTATATTCACATTGTAAGATTTTTGTATAACTTTGAAAAATTACTTTTACTTTTTTGTACAGATGATATAATGATAATATTTATATAAAAATTACTAGCATAAAATCTTCTAGGTATAAAGATAAATAGACTGAAAATCAAATTACTTGTAATCTATGTTATCTATGATACCATCATCAGTTCTATGATAAGAATTTATTATATCACAATTATCAATTATATTGAATATTGTTTATCCTAAAATTTTCTCAAAATTGAACAGGAATAAAAAGTTAATATAATTATCAATATATTTAATATTTGAATATGTCACATTTTTAAAATTCTCACTCTTTATTTAATACTTCATGATGGATTATACTTTCTTTTACAACCATTAAAAAGGAACATCCATTGTTATCATATTGCATTTAGCTAATAGTGTATAAGTTGGGCACTTGTCATCTATGGAACCCACATAGTGATGGTTACACCAAAGTAAATATAGATGATATGCAAAAATGGAGTGGTCATTGTAGTGGTTTTTAGGAACATGATGGAGAGTGCAACACTAGTACTTGGAAACTTTTATTTATGTGAAGAAGACTATAGAAGCTGGAGATTTATGTTATGCCATGCCATGAGTATAATTTCATGCTGCTCTTACTACTTTTAGGAGGTATTTTTTTTTTTTTGTAGAATAATGGTCTTGTCTTAACAAAGATTGGTCAAAAGATGAGTAGACTTTTTTTTTTCTTTAATTTTTAATAAACTTAAAATAGGATATATAATATTTATAAAGGTTATTATTTGATTTATTTAAGGTATGGTTGGACTTAACCCTTTTGTTTAGTAAAAAAGGTCAACCTATGTATTTTTTAAATAGGTTTTTAGACTATTTATTATATGAATTGAATAACTTAAGAAGAAAATATTCACTTATGTATGTTCAAAAAAATTTATAGTATTGATCATTATTTCCGAGGATGAATAATTTATATGATCTTACACTATTTTATAAAAATATATAATAAAATTAATGATCAATTATTTATAAACAGCATTATTTTCAATAAATATTATTATTTAATATATAGTTTTATGTCATTATTTTACCAACCAAACCATTGTTTTTTTACTTCAGTTTATTTTCGTGGCTATAAAATTTAATGTCCATGATTATATATATATTTTTTGTGTATTAATGCAAGTTTATTGACTTGTTTAATAATAATCTATTAATTGTTATTTTTTGTGTTAAGGTTCATTAGCCCTAAACATATTGACTTATTCAAGATATCATCACTGATCTATTTAAAGTTTTAATATTAAATTGGTCTTAGAAATGTTAACAAGCCAAACTAGACTTGTATAAACATATGTTAGATCTAAAAGATAGACAAAATTATATAATGGACAAACATGTTAGACTTAATTGGTGAATTATTAAGAGGAAAACACAAACTTAGATAAGGTCTTAATTTATCTTAAACTATTTCCTTTTTACATTTAGATTACTGATATTTAGCTAGTTTCACATGTTCATCTTGTGTCTTGTATTAGTAGAAAATTCATGTGGCAGACTAATATTTGGCAATTAAACCTCTTAGACTTGAATTTAAAGTCAAATCACAGGTTTATTTGTTTGCATCAGTTTTGACATTATTGGGAAAAAAGTTTGGCAAATGGACCCATAAGCATTAATGTATTTTGTACTTATAGCTGCGATGCAGCAAAAACCTCAGAGTGCTATATATACCTGCTCTGATAAAAACATGACACGTGAATAGAATAATCATTCTGTCATTTAATTTAATTCATACTAATTTTTTTGTACAGTACATATATATAGGTTAATAACTTTTGGTTTCTTTTTTTATTTTTTTTTTTAATTTAATTCCACTACTTTCCAAGGTTTCAATATAAATTTAGTTTTTTTAATTAATTTTATCTTTTTGTTTAATTGATGTTAATATTATTGAGAAAATGACAATTTGACACAATCATTGAAAACATAGCAATTGGTACCCCATGTTGGTTGCAAAGTTAGCAAATTTAGTGCAACATATCCTTCTATCTTTCAATAGCAATCCATGATAAACTATTGAAAATTCTCACTATCTATTAACCGTAATAATAAATGATAACTAAACTTGAAAAGAGACTATCACAATGTAAAATAATAAATGACAACCAAACTTGAAAAGAGACAATCACAAAGAAACAACCTTTGATTGGTTTAAAGATGTTCCATTTGATTTCTCTATGAAACCAACTTAAACCACTTGTGAGTTCTATTTTTTGATAGCCCCACCGAAAAGCTGTTAAACCTCTCTCTCTCTCTCTCTCTATATATATATATATATATTTAACATCTATAAAGATATATCATATATTAATATAATAACTTAAATTTTCTTTAATGAAGATTTGAAATAAAGAAATATACGTTGAATAAATTTAATAATTCTCAACTAGTACTCTTTCTCAGAATAATTATAGCTTTTGCTAAGACCGTAACGTGGTTAGGTTAGGGTTTCGGTCACATCCGCTATAATGCAACATGGCCTTTCTTTCTTACGCTTTTTGCATACAAAAGCTTTGTTTATTTAACTTCGCAAAAATGTTATGTTAGACAAAGAGAAAAAAAATGGAAAGAGAGAAACATTTGAAAAATAAATTAAATGAAAACATATTAAAGAAATTTTTATTTGTTAATTTGAAATATAAATTAAAGACAATTTCAAATGATTATTTATTCACTCTGCTGAAAACATTTATTATCCATATTTTTCCTCTTCTTTATTTTTTTCTGGTTCTAGAAAAATAAAAGTCATGAAAACAAGAAAAAGTGAGAGATATAAAACACCTTAAATATGAACATTAAATATTTTTTTTATGAACAGTCTATTTTTATGTATTGGAGATCCTATATTAACTATATATTTAGTCAATATACAGTAAATAAACGAGATAAACATCACCTTACAAGTCGATTTTGTATTAATAAATTATAATTCAATTTATTTTTTTAATATGATATCCTTGAAAGATTTGGTGGATTTATTGTATTACTTGTTACATGTTACTATCAGACCATCCACAAATATTTAGTCTCATATACGAGATTAACATGTCTTAACTGTGAAGATGTGTTGGAGATCTCAACTAGAGATTATATCAAATTGTTACATATAAATAAAAACAAATTTCACCTTACAAGCTGATTTTATAAGGATGAATCATTTTCTTAATAATGTGAAGAAATATCTTATATAAATTAAACATAATAAAGTTTTATCAAGACTTAAGAATGCACCGGTCATGAGTATTTGTCACAAAGGTTAATGTCTCAAGATTAACGACTATGTACATGTTGAATATATATTCGTTCCATGTTCCATCAAAAGATTAGAAAGCAAAGCAAAGTCGTACTTGGTGGTGCTAATGAAAGTAACACTGATGTTCATTTTTGCAATTCATTTCAATTGGGTTATGATGAACTCAAATGTTATTGTAGTCATAATCGTAATGATGCAAATAGATCACGCCATTTTCAACACACTCTATTAGCACACTCAATTCTTGTTTAGCTTAAAAAAGAAACACTTGACTACTTTCTTAAATCTTTGTGTATGATTATATGATTTGTTTGGTTGATATGGCATTGCAGCATGCAAGTTTTGAAGTACACAACAAAACAGTCACCTTCCAATACCTCTAATGGCAAAGGAAAGAATTTGAAAAATGAGGAGGTGAGCAATGGAAAGCAATTTGAGAAGGAAAAAGCAAAAAGGAATTAAAGATGTTGGTGGTGAAAGTGAAACTCTCTATCTCCATGGCTTATGCTTTATTTATCCAGCCCATCAATCTATTCACAGTCATCACTTTCACAATTTCTTGTAACAGGAGCACAAGAAGCAGAAAAGTGTGAGGGACATTTTCAAAGTTTAACTTGTCTGACTTTTATTGGAAATTTGAGTTTGAGTTTGACCGCGTGATATACTTAAAATCTAACATTGTAAAGGTATATAAAAAGAAGAAGTGAAAAAAGTTAAAATTATTTATGTTCGAGAGCAAATATTTGCACACGGTTGTAAATTCCTGTAATTAATTAGGTAAATATTATTTTGCTATTAGTATTGTTATTTGGAATATGTTTCATTGTGAAATTTATAATGTGTGGTAAGAACTGAGTTTTTGGTTAATCTAATTTAGAGCTTTTAGTTTATTAATGTCATATCTTTATCTTAATTTATTGTTAAAAAACGTGTATGTTATGCATTCTTTAATATATGAGAAGTTTTAAATTTTCAAAAAAAATCGTAGCATTATAATAGATTATCGTGTACTTCTACTTTTTTTTTTTTTTTTTCTTAGAATAGTATGATCGTGTGTTTCATTGTTCTTTAAGTATATCTAATAAGGTAGTGTTAGGGGAAGTTTTTTAAACGAAGAATTGAAATGTATAATAATTTAACATGAATTTGGTAAGCTTAGATAAGCATGTAGTTAATGTTATGAATCAAGGACAATGTTGTTAAACCTAGAAGACCTTTTTTTTAATATTTACTAGTTATCAAGAGATTACGGAGAATTATAAGATATTTTGGAATTCTTCTTGATAGTAATGAAAGGTTCGAATTTTGTCATGGTTTAGAGAATGAGTTTAAGTCTAATTTATTTTCACAAAACCAGTTTGTAAGGTGATTAATATACTATAAATTTATTTTATCTCTAGTGGATGTGAGATCTCTAACATACTTTCTATTACATTGAGACATATACTTCTTGAGTAGGATATTAGATATTTGTGGGTGGTCTAATAGCGGGTGACGCAATAGTCTTAACAAAACTTTATTAGGATAGATTTCAATATTATAAATCTAATCCATCTTCACAAAGCCGGCTTGACAAAGTCAAGATTGCACCCAACTTATATATTACAATTTGACTTAATTCTTAATTGATGTAAGATTTCTAACACATAAAATATTTTAATAAAATATAACTAAGTAACACGAATACATGTGAGTGTATATAGAAGGAAGTTTTAGAAAAGATTTATTTTCAATTACATGACATAATATTACAAATATTGTTGATTTTATCTCCAAAGTGTTTGAAGTTCGTGTGATATATGAATGATTGAAAAAATAGTATAAGCACTTATTTTTATTAACTTTACCAAGATGAAAATGGTAAAGGTTGTAACCTCGGTTAAGAAAGGCTTATTCTTTGTTCAAGGAAACAAGGAGAAGGAACTATTTCTAATAAGAAGAAAGACTTGCTCTAGTAAGATTTATTTGTTCATTTGAGTCGGTCAAAGCAATTTCTAGTAGTTATGAAAAACTACTTAAACAAGAGTTAGTGAGGTGTTTAATCTCATTTTATTCATTTAATGATTATCATTAGTTAGTAAAGTATTTCTAAGACATCTTATTTAATCACTTCTTGTTATTTAATATTTATTATTTTTATTTTATTGATAAATAAATATTTTCTTTATCCAATATTTTTTCTTAATTTTTATATCTTCATAAAAAAGTAATTACTACATACAAAATTTTCCTAATACTTATTTATAATAATTATAAAGTTCAACTTTGGAAATTTAAATTATTGAATATTATTCAAGATGAAATATTTTTACATTATTATTTTAATAATAGTAAAACTCCCTTATCTTTACTAATCATTATAAAACTAATTCAATTTTTTTAATATAAAACAAAATAAGATAAGATATATTGATGAAATTCACAAAAGTGATATAATATATATATATATATATATATATATATATATATATATATATATATATATATATTTTTTTGCTGTTAATACTGAAATATTTTACATGATATGTGTTCTTACTTTCTTATTTTTTGTCTCTTATATATAACAAAAATGAAAATATCTTTTCAAATAGATGAAAGCATCAAACTTTCAAAATCCATTCTCAATAGTATTTCAACAGTTTTTCCAAACATCAATGGGAATAAACATAATTATCAACTTAGCTCCATTACTTTTAAAGACAATATGTTTATACAACTCAGTTTTGTTACTTTCTGAACAAGGCAATAGTAATTATTTTTTATCTGTCATCTACCATCCATACCAAACCTTTAATCAATATATTTCTACCAGTAATGTAAATGTATCACTAGTATAAAAAAGGAAGAATTGTAAATGAATAAAATTTCTCATTTCTCTTTATAAATTGAGAAATATATGTCTTTGTACATTAATATATATATATATATATATATATATATATATATATATATATTGTCTTATGATAAAGTGTGGAAAAAATAATTATATATGTCAAGAAATAACATAGAATATTACATTTTTAAGTTAAGAATGAAAATATATTAAAAAAAAATTTATAAAATTGTTTATTGTCTAATTGATAATGTGAAATTATTACAACACATAGATCAAATTGTTTATGAACTATGCAAATTGACCAACCAATATTTTAGGTTGATTCTAACAAATACAAGCCTTTTTATCCATGAATTTTTTCTACAACACTTATATACAAAAAGTAGCTGATATAATGTCTCAAATGTGACATGATGTGCACACAGAATTGAAATTATAAACAACATGAAAAACCTTTAACATACTCCTACCTAATTTTGAACCTCAAGAAAAGGACATGTAAGCTATAATGGTCATTCTTGAAACATCCTTATAAAAGGAGATGTTCACTCTCATAAAAAAAATAATTTAATTACAAACAATATATGCAAAAATATTATACATAATATTTTTGAGAATCAAAGAATGAACAATAAATTGCTTATCTTACTATTTAGTTATAAAAGAGAGCCTTTTTCTTTTGTAAATTTTTCATAGTGAAGTTATTATCTGATTATGAGTGTTTCTCTTTGTAAGTCCTCTCTTATGAGATTTTATCATATATTTATTCAAACTTTGTTTATCTTTAGAAAGTAATAGGTAAATTTGGAAGTAAGTATAATTATATAAACTAAAAGTGACAATGAAAATATTTATTATTATCAGTAAATTATAATAAAATACTTCAAGAGTTTCTTAAATAATAATAGCAATAACTAATAACTTAGTTTGAGTGAATAAATATAAAAAAATTATTTTTTTATGATAATTTATTATACAAATAGACCATCTTCAAGCTAGACAATATCTTATAAGATCATCTAGTAAAAGTCAATTGTTATACAAAGTTTTTAAGAAAATCTCAAACTATTCAATTCTTTTATGAAAGTAATATGTTATTTTAACTTTTCTTATAACATTTAGAGTGAAGTCATTACTTCTCTAGTCATAACTAATTAGTCATCATTATTAGAGGTAGGTATAATTAAACTCAAACTCATTCAGATAAGTTTCTTTTCACCACTTTTGTTTTTACTTACTTAATCTATCGTGCATTATATCTATCGGTGTTCCAATAATTTACATAAGATCAATATATTTAAGAATATGCTATGGAAATTTCTAGATGTCAAAATTCAAAATAAAGTTTACTTCAATTTTAATTGTAAAGTGAAATTGAGTTTTACAAATAAAGCAGAGTTTATCTACATAGTTACATTACGAATTATGTGTACCTACATTACACTGTTCATTAATCCCATATTCCTTTAGAGCTTAAAAGACATGTATAGTTAACATTAAAGATTTTATAATACTAGTTAACTAAAAATGGTAGAACTTTGTATAATTAGCTAAATTCAATAAACTTACTATACATTATGATTACATCACAGTCAAAACAAATTAAGCCATTTTAAAGTACACTTGTATAATTTTGTATTTAAGTACACTTGTGTATTTTAAACAGAACATAATTTTGAAAATGATGATTACAAATTTTGTTAAAAAGAAAATTTGTACTGAGGCATGCAGAAGCTAGCCCTGGGCACCTATTCTATGTTATAAGTATGATGTCAGTTGAGCTAGCAACAAACTTACAGTCCTTTCAGACATGATATGATAGGATGTCTTTTGTAATACACTGATTTTATGATATAATGTCTTCTTCGTAGGGTAGTAGTCCTTCCCATATCTCACTTCTTCTTGACACCTAGTAACTGTAATCTACTTTTCGTTTCCCATTATTTTTCTCTGCAAAAACATCTTTATTAGAACAACTTACAAGGAAATCTCCACACATTCGTTCATATATATTTGTATGTGTGTATTTTCAACAAGAATGTTGTGCACTATCTTTTTCTTTTACTTTCACTCTTCACATCCGTATGGTAGTATATACAAGCAATACAAACATATCTTACTTCTAAACTAAGTAACTTAATTAACTGCTATCAAACATTATGATGAACTGATACAATTCCCAGGTCATGTAGACTCATGATATGGCGAGCGGAGGAGGGAGGGTTCCTAGTAAGTTTAAAAGGCTTAACTAAATTTTAAATGTCTTAATTTAGTATTTTCAATTGACTTTTTATTAGAAAATTTCATTTTATTAAGTTTTTAAAATATTTTTATTTTTGTTTAATTATCTTATTATTTAATTTTTGTTACTTTTGTTTTGTAATCTCCAATTTATCAATAAACTTGTTTTTCGTGTCTTCATTCTCTTTCGACTTACCGGATAAATTACTAATTTTTCACTCAAAAATCGACTAGTTAGTAAAGTTTGAAGAGAGAAGAAATCACTAGTAAAAAAGATATATATTATAACAAGATAAAATGTAAGTTAAAACAACCGATATAAATAAAAATGCGGTGATATTTTTAAAATTCTGTGAAGAGATATTCCATCAGTTAAAACATAACCGATGTAATATACCACATTCTTCATCGGTTGACACTTCTAACTGATGTAAAAAAGACTGAAAAAAATAAAAATTTAAAATTTGGTTTGGCGCTGAACCTATTACATTGGTTGCAAGCCTTAACCAATGTGATAGGTGCTAGATACTACATCGGTTGTTACCTAAAACCGATGTAGAAAGTGTCTATTACATCGGTTCTTGCTACAATCGATGTATGTATGCTCTAGTGTGTGAAAAAAATTCAATTGTTGAGTGAGTGCGTGCGGATTTTGCTAACATAATATTTTCGCTACTTTCATTATTTGTGTTTCTCTCACGGTGCCGTTGAGTCTCTCTAGTGCGTTCTCTGCGTTTTCACTCTCACTCACGCTGATTTGATGGGTTCTTTCGTTGCCTTCATGCACTTTCTTTATCATTTTTGACATAGGTGGTTTGCTAACTTTTTTATATTGCAGGTTTTAATTAAGGATGTTATACACTTGATGCGTGAGCCTTTCTTCGTCGTAAATACTTGGTTCGACACCCCTTGTCACTTCTATTTGCAAAAGGTTAACATTGTTGTAAATTTCAATAAAAATAGTTAAAAATTTGTTTTTAACCCAAATATTTTAGCAACAACTTGATTTGGTGTATATTTGAGGTAGAGTTCTTACATTGTATAAATTTATCATAGATTTTGATTTGCCAAAATTTAGGGCAAAAAAACTTCAAATGGACATAACTTTTGATAAAGAGTTCAGATTGAGACGCTCCAAAAATGAATGTTGCTTGAAATTGGATAACGAAGTTCATGGAAAATATTCGGAGGGGATTCGAAATCTAAATTTTTCCAAATTTTGATCGTTTATTATTTGATTTTATTTTTTAGTATTTTTTACATTTTTTTCTATTTCACATATCTATAAATTTTTTTTGGAAATTTGTGTGGTGTGTCCTTTTATAGATTAGAGATTTATCAAAGAATTCTATTTTTTTTAAATAGAGATACTACATAGGTTGTGACTCACAACCAATTTAATAGGTAGATACTCCATTAGTTGGGAGCCACAACTGATTTAGTATCTCCTCCTGAACGCTCTTAGCATTAGTATTTTACGTCAGTGATTTATCTATCAACCGATGTAGTATATGCACATACTACATCAATTATAAAATCGATGTAGAAAGTTCAAGACTTTCTACATCGTCCGTATCTACACCGATTCTTAAAATGATGTAGAATGTCCTCCAAAACCGATGTAGAAGAATTTTTTCTACTAGTAAATGAGTTATGAATTAAAGACGTTAAGAGAGAAGTAATAATCACTATTGACAGAAAGTTTATTTAATATAGTACTTGGATGAAAATAAAAAAATATTTTAAGTATTCAATAGATATGAACTGAATTAAAAATAATCAAATTTATAAGAAAGTTAAAACTTAATTAAACATATTTAAAATTTAATTTGTTATAAAATAAATTTTTAACCCCTTAAAATATATAAAATATTTATTTTATTTGAGTTCATTTTTTATACTTATTTTATTATTAGTATCAAACTATTTGAATTCTAAATTCACTACTACAGGCATGACTAAAATTCTATATTTTATTTTCACTTAATAAATCTTAAAATGAAAACTTAAATAAGGGTTTTTATTACCCAAATAATATATATATATATATATATATATATATATTATTTAAATTTAAAATTATAAACAAATTAATTCTAAAAAAAATGGAAGTATGATCTCAAGAATCTTTAATAATTGTTGTTGTAATAAATTTAATGATATCAAGATAAATCCCATGAAAATTATGTTAGGATGATGCAGATTTTTTTTTCTAAACTTTAGGTATGTTCATAAATTGATAAAAAGAAAAGTAATTGCTTATTTCTTAACCAAACCATGCCTCACGCATACCTTTTGCTGTAATGAACGAAATCAGAATATAACGTTGGCCTCCAAATAAATAATTATTAATATTTAATTAGATAGATGATTTATTAATTATATAATAATATTGTGTGAGTTGTACTCATGCATAAATATGAGGTGGTGCCATGCAAATATGTTTTTGAATTCATGAGTTCATGGTTGATCGTATATTTCATATTTCATTCGTTTTGTTCTCATATTTTTTTTATTAATTGAAAGGAATCCATACAAATTAACATTTTCTATATCTAAAGTTAATCGTTTGATATATTGATTACCTGTATTGTTAACATATGTATAAGTTATAATACATTATAATTATACAATGAATATAGAATTACAATATTCTTTCATTTTACATATTTGTATAAGTATAATTTTTTATCCAGAATGTTAGACCCAAATTATATAATAGTCAAAATATAGTTATAATGTGAGAATTCCTAAATGAGTGTTTTGATATTAACAAACATGTGAATGTTTTTGTCAAAGAAATATTAGGTTTAAAATAAAACAATAACAACTAGAAAGAATGTGGAAGTTGAAAAAAAAAATCATCTTATCATTGTAGACTAGCTACTTAGTATGCACAAGCTCATGACATTATATTAAAAACATTATAAGATTGAGTTCAAGTGGAGGTGAATTGTGTGACTTCTAATTATTAATACATATATTATTTATTTTTATTTCATCTTTAAATTTTAGATTTTTAAAGTGTACATAAGTCGAAATCGTATAATACTAAAAGATTTCTTGTTTAGCTTTCAATAGATTAGACGATTTGGTTTGTATTGTTTAGCAAGTATGGGTTATGTGACTCAAAAGAAATACTTTCATCTAATAGTGGTAGGATAAATAGAAATGCTTTCATATAATATTTAAAAGATAAACAAGATCAAATTGAGCTATTAAAAAGCTACATCCAGTTTCTTTGTCACACTAGTAAAGATTTCACTACAAACAACAATCAATACAATTCAAATACACGAAATGCACTAAGAACCACTCTTGCACCCTGCAAGAATGAGAAAACTACGATGTAGTCCTCTGTCGGGCTAGACTTCTATAACTAGAAATCCTTTCTATTTTACACAAACAAAAAGTTCTGAAACTAATTGAAGCAATAGGTTTAAAACATCATAGAAAATTTCATGTACACTGACTGAACAAATGATTATAATGAACCAAAAACATATACTGACCCATTTAATTGCTTTAAGAACTCAATCAAGATTATTGCTTGCTCGCAACAGGTATATGCTCTCCGTAAAGTTCTTTTCCTCTCAAAAATGATTTCAAAAACTTAGTTTTTCATAAGTTGAGAGAAACAAATATTTATAAAAATGTATATGGTCTATTTCAATCGATTAAACCTTCCATCGAGTCAATTGATTTCACTTAAATAAAATCAATTGATCATATTGAACATTCAATTTATTAAAATCAACACAACAAAGTTTTTTCTCAAAATTCCTTTGTAAAAATATTTTAAATGAAAACATTATTACTTAGAGCATTTTATGAATCGAACACACATATAATTAGGCATTCATACACTACCTAATATACACACAATCTTCAACACTTGTTGGATTAATCACAAACCAAACAAATACATTTGCATCAACAAACTCCCCCTATTTGATGAAGATAATCCAATATTGGGTGTGTGATAAGACATTAAGAATAAACTAAGTAACCTTGCACAAACAAACTTAGAAAATAGGGCAATGAATAATAACAATTTTATAATACAGTAATTGATCTTAGAAAATATGAATTGTTCGCAAATCTTATTTTCTCCTAGAAATCAACACAAAAACATATAATATGATTTTTCTTGGAAACAATTAATTTCATGTCTTAATAATATTAACTTCAAAGCGAGGAAACTAAAAAGCCCTAAATACTTGAAAAACACACTAGTCAACAATAGATGATCCTCTCAACTAGATGCTTACCCACTGATAACCACCTAGACGTAATCAGAAACTCTTATTCTCCTAATCAATCGTAATTTGTCTTATAGGAAGCATTAGACACACAACATCTAGTACAAACATTAGACGCTCACAAAAAAAGAGTATGGTAGAAGTTTATCATCTAATGGCCCATCGTCTAGTGGGTGTGTTAGATGCTCACATCGTCTAATAGGTAGTTCATATGCTCTCATCGTTTAATGGACACATTAGATACTAATCGTATAATGAACATGCTAGAAGCTCATCGTCTAACAAACATGCTAGACGCTTATCATTTACTCTTTTAAGGTGCATTAGACTGTCTACTCCCCTTAAGTTATTAGATCCGTGTATTGATAGAGTAAATTTAATGATGTTATTGATATATTTTTATGTCAAAAATAAACTCTTTCTACACTTAGAACTCGTTTAAACTCTCAATTTTAAGTAGTTTTTATTAATAATTGATTGTTAAAGTCAAAATAAGGATTTGATACTAATTTAATTTATTTTAGTTAAATTGGTCAGGAAAATATTGGATGATAAAAACTAGGATTGAAGCCTTGAAGAATGAGAAAAAAAGGCAAATAAAGTCAAGCCCGATTGAACCATGTAAGCCTATTTTTGGAGAAAATCGAGAATTAAGGAGGCAACACTGGCGCCCAACGTAGAAGAAATGAGCCTGACGTAGGTTGGCCTCATTACTACAACAATAACAAAATCCAATGGTGTTCGACGCAACATTCTGAGCCGAGCGTGAGTGTCAATTTTTCTACTTTATTTAATACGCTTTTACATTTAGGGTTAGATATCTTTAGCTACAGGGAATGAAGTTGACTATTTAAGGCATTTTTAGGCTTCGTTTGGAGTAATATTCTTATTCCATCATTCTTCTTGCAATGTTTAGATTCCTAATGCATATGGGGAGCTAAATCACTCACTCTTGGGGTTAGGTTAAAACCTTTCTGAACTCTCATGTAATCATATTTGGGTTCATATTATGTCTTATTATAAATGCTTTTCTTTCAATATATCAATTTAATAATTTTGTGTTTATGCTTGTTGTGTGGAGCATAAATCGATCATTGATTCTTAAAAGTATTGGAAAATATCTTTTGAATTTAGAATCAAATGAATCTACTTGATAAAGGCTCATGTCTAGAAATACAACATGATTCATTTGTTGTCTTTAAGATCCCCATGTTTATGCAAGATTTATCTATATAACTAATCAAGGAATTGACAGTTAATAGATAATCCCCAGGCTCATCCATTGAGGAATCAGGTTTAATTAATTTTGTGGATTGAAATTGGTTATTGTTAGAAAAGAAGATAAATTTTGTAATGCATGATAGTGAAGATTGGTGATATCTAACCGTAGTAAGTTCATCATATTATTGTTAAACCTTTTCAACCTTCTATTGTTCTAAAAATACAAAAATATTATGTGAAAAGAAATAACGCATTTAAAGTTATATGGAACACAATCAAGAGACATGCATAGAAGTTGAAGCTACTCAATAGCTATAAATGACCTCTCAAGAATATCTTCTTCCCTTGCCTATATAAAATTATTCATCAAGAAAAAAAGATAGATACGAGGAGATATTGTGCAAAATTGTTGGTCAAATGAAGAACAACCCTCAAAGTTTTCAAGAAGTAGAAGAGAGAGATCCACACGCTTTGAGCAAAGAATTTTCCATACCCTTTGATCTAAAATAACTTCATGGAAGACACTCTAATGCTTTGTTTGGTTGAGGGAGTGGATTTGAAGGAGTGGAAAAGAATGGATTTGAAGTGAAAGTGTGTGGAAAGTATGTGTGTTTGGATTAAGGGAAAGATGATAAAAAATGAAGGGAAAATTTATAAGAGTTTGTAAGTGATGTGATAGATATAATTGATAAAATAATTTTTTTAATAAATAAATTAAATTAAATATAATTTACAAAATAAAATTAAAGCTAAAATATATATTAAAAATTAAATTTATTGTATTTTATTAATTATTTTAACATTCTTAAATTATTATATAGTTTTTTATTATTTATTATTTTAAAATAAATATTTTTAATACATTTTATTTAATTATAGACTGAAACTTTCCTCGCCTTTCTTTGCAAGTGGGAGCAGAATGTTTAACCCATATTTATTTCTTGGTTTTTGTGAATTTTCTTTTTGATTTTTGCAAGGGGAGCTTACCCTTCTCTCCCTAGTTTGATGAGGCCTTGACCTAAAATTCAAAATTGCTTAAATGGTCACTTCCAATATCCCTCCCTTAAGAAGATCTTAAACCATCCTATACAATATCTTTTATCACAACAAGCTTCTCACAACTCCTCTAGTCCTACCTTTATCATTGATAAAGCTTGATCAATTCATTCTAGACATCTTTGTCCCTCTCAAATAACCTCAAACATAACCTTATCCTTGCATCCATCATCTGCTTAACCAACCACCCTTACGCTTCCATGGAATGACATTGTTGTCATTTCATCATTTGATGCTAATGTTGATGTTGGTGAAGAAGCAGATGATATAACCACTTATTGATGTTAACTCATTTTCTATGGTGCCCTTAAAATATGCTGACGTAGAGATGATTAATACACAGATGAGTATTAATCTCTTAACAAAGGAAGATGTAGACGATGACTCAGTATCGATAGATTCTAGCTCAGAGGATGATGAGCATGCTACCACAACAAGGTGCCCTCTCATGCTTCTTCCATTCAGAGAAAAGTAGAAGCCTATATTTCACAATTTTGATAATGTGTTAGTAAAAAAGTCCTTGTGGTCGATATAAATTTGGGTATTTCATAAAAGGACAGTTCGAAGTGTTCCTACCAAGACTGGTGACAATGCATTCAAACACCTTTGACATAATCATTAGAGGACTACAAGAAGAAAAAACCTCCATATGTGATCAAATATAAATTGTTTGAAGATGGCTTGCAAGGCGTTAAGGGTTTATACATTTATTTGTAAGACTTTGAAAAGGAAGAGGAAGACAATGCTAAGAAAAAAAAAATCCTCAGATGATTATCCCTTCATGCCTTTTATCAACTCGCATAAGAATCTCAAGCACCTACCATGCTACTAACACAATGTAGACTGATCATGGTGCACAGTTAGACGAAAAGATGGGAGGTCAATGATAAGAAAGCACAAATATACTATAATTGGAAGAAGCATGGACACTTCAGGTTAAAATATCCTGAAGCCATAAAAGCCAAGTGTTACCTTTTTGTTGTTGTGATGGCAAGTGCATTAGTCACTCATGTAACAAGTAATGAATATATCGTTATCTCTCAAGAGACTTGTGCAATATACAATAATAAATACAATTTATAACAAATTTATTTTATAAATTATTCCCAATATTTGAATTGATAAATAAGAAAATAAAATTATGCAAAACAATTAAAATATATTTTTATATTTTTATGAGCACTTGGAATGTGGAAAAAGAATAGAAAGGATATGGAATGTAACTGCTAGGATTAAATTTCATCAAACATCATCCTCATGCATAAAATCATTTACCTTATTTCCAAACAAATGTCAATGTCAACCCACAATAATACTGAAACCCTAATTCCTTAGTTGAATGAGCCTACGCTTCCTTATTAACTGTCAATTCCTAGACCAATTATATAGAAAAGACTTGCAAACGCCATAAGGGTCTTAAGATAACAAACAAATCATACTTTATTCCTAAACACAAGCTTTCATTTGGTATTTTAATTCAGATCCAGATTACAAATGGTATATTCCTAATACCCTAAGAATCAATGATCAAACCATGAATTAACACGACGACCATGAGCACAGAAACAAAATACTTAATATTGAAAGCAAATACATATATATAAATCCAATATTGATTACATGAGAATTCAAGTGATTACACCAAATCCCAACAAGATGAGAATAATGAACAATGGAGGATGATGGATATACAAATAGGAGAAAAGGAAACCCTCAAACCCTAACCGTCATCCCAAGGCTATATTTTTTCTAACTCCCAGACGGAGCCTACCTCCTAGATGGAGTGGAGTGCCTAATCCTAATGCAGAGACCTCTTTAAATACACAAAGGAGCTAGGTTAGTGACGTCCACGCCCGATCCAGTTAAAGTGGTGTTGGGCGTGACTTGATCTCCATCAAATTTAATCTTTAATTTCCTTCTTCATGGACTCCAATCTTGCTCTTATTTATGCAATGCTTTTTGTTCAATTATTTGACAAAATTAACGGGGTTTAGAGTAAAATTTGATTAAAATATCAAGTGACCAATTATTTATAACAAAAATAAATTATTAAGAAAATGAGATAAAAGCATGAGATTTAGCAAGTTCCAAGCTTAGAAAGAGTTGATTTCATCATAAAAATAAGCTAAAAAATATGATAAAAATAAATGTTATTAAGAGAAATGATATAAATAAAGTGTTGACGTCAACTTAGAAAGACCTATACAACTTAAAAGTGAACAAGATGACAAAGGGGAAACTGCCAACCTTTGTCTCATGGTTAGAACTTTGTCTGACATCTCATTAGATGATGATGAAAAAGAGTAACACTTTCTTTACTTTTACTTTGCTATGGAATAATATCGTGAACTTTTCTCTTTTTCATGTATTTTATCACAAGCCTATCATAAATTGAAGAGAGAAATCAAATATTTGACTAAGCATGTTTACATCATAAAAACAAAGTCTACTATTTGAGAAGACTTCTCTTTAAAAACCAATCTTGCATTAGAAATAAAGGATTAAACTAAATTTGATAGGTTAAAAGAAAAATTTAAAGCTCTTAGTTCAAACTTAATCACTAAGGAAAAGCAAAACAACTCTTTCTGGTCTATGATAAAAGCTTAAGATAGTGTTAGAGGAAATCAATCCTAAAGGGTAGACAATATATTCTTTGAGAATGAAATTCTAATGAAAGTTATATTCTCAAGTGAAGAGCGAAACAAGAGGTTGAATATCCTAAGAGGACTCACTCCTCTAGTATTAGGCTTCAAGGAAGAAAAGACAAATTCTCATACATCTTTCGGGCATTGTACAATAAATGTGTCCAAGCACCTTCCAACTAACATGGAAAGATCCAAGTCCATTTGGATGCTTAAGAATTCTTTTTTCATATGTGGTTATATGACATCTCACTCAAAAACTCTATGATAAAAAAGAAGATTTGGTTTTGAATAAGAAAAGATGAATTCGTATGTATATCACAATTACAATTCACTAAATGTATCTAAGTCCATTTTGATATTTAAGAAAAAATAATTAAAATGTTATAAATATGTTTATGAGCGAGGCTTGTGACAAAGATTAGTCTATTACTTAAATATTTTGTACCAATATCATGGTTACCCAAAACATAACATGAAGATAATAATATATGCTTCATACCAATAACTTGTGCATAAATGAATTCTAACTTTTAAATAATCTCATCATTTTTGCGTATTAATTTTTCTTTTTTAAAAGTTCTTGTAAAAAAAACTACAAACTTACTATTTTTTATGGGGTCATGTTCTAAATATCATATTCGAATATATTAAAAAATTTAGTATAAATATGGTAAAATATATTTGGACGAGTTTTTCATTATCCTATACTAGTTGGTTTAAAATTTTCTTCTCCATTAGGACCTGGTTCATTGGTCAAAGTTTATTTCGTCAGCTTCCATACCTTGATTTGAGGTCCACTTTAAAAAAAAATTGTCTTCCCTTTTGACTTTTGATAGCAGGAAGGTATAGCATATATATAAATTCAATTCAAGTAAAGGTAATCATACCATGAGCGATTCAAATTGAAATTAATATGACAATTATCAAATGAAATTAAATTCACCCATAATCAAAATTGAAATTGCAGATTAAAAACATATTAAAATAGTTCAACTAGTTGGATGAATACTATAACAACGAACATTGCATATCAGCGAGGCAATATTTCACCTTTAATACAAAGCATAAATTTCATTATGGTGTAGCTGCATAAAATACATTAAAATCAAGCAGCCAATTAATTTTACAAATAAAATTACACGTTAATAAGTTACACTTTTATTGCATTTACGAAAATAAAATGTTTCACTTGTAACATTTCCTTTCGAAAATTATGATTCAGTTATCACGAGTTTACAATTTATACATTTTTGGCACAAAATGAAGAGAGACGGTTCACACATGAATAAAATCCAAGACGTGGAGCAGTTTATCGTTGACCAATTTTCTTAACTCTTTGCTTGAAGTTTAACACGTGAGTGAAACTGAAATAGTACATACTTGCACGCCACTACACCATAAAAAGACAGGTATAGTATACGTGTATATCTACACTATTATTTTTCAAGAGATTAATTATCATATATATAGGAAAAAATAATATAATTTATTGAAAGTGTATTTATTTAGCTAAAAATTCCTGTACATCATAATATCGTTAACTTTATAACCATTTTTAAAACCATGTAAAAGATGTCTGAGTTTGTCATCATATAAAAGTTATTTGGTTTAACGTTTGAAACCTAGGATCCTTAGATACAAAAATTGAATGTTCAAAACGAAATATGATGACGTAAGTTGAGGAATAACTGAGTCCTAAAATAAAAAATAAGAAAATGAAAGTTTTTTTTTGTTATGGTGAAAATGTGTAGAAGTACCTAGTTACAGTGGCATGAGATGTGAGATCTAGGAATTGAAACTGTGATGTAATGAATGCTGTGGTTACTTTCTAGTTCTACTTGTTTGCTTTAGAAAAGGGCTGATATTCTCATCTTCCACTACGCATCCATCATAGGTATACCATACCTACTAAAACTGAGCGACAGATCATAGCATATCATGTGATAAGCTAGCTTATATATACACACAAACAAGAGGTGGAAGGGAAATTTGCAGAAAATAGCTGGAAAAAATATCTAATCTAGAATTATGCTGCTTTTCCATCTGCTATTCTGAAAAAGCAAGTTTAGTTTTATTTGTGGAAAGAGATATAAAGAAATTTGCAACAATAATATGGGTAGGGGAAAGGTTGAGCTGAAGAGGATTGAGAACAAGATAAACCGTCAAGTGACATTTGCAAAGAGGAGGAATGGGTTGCTCAAGAAGGCTTATGAACTCTCTGTCCTCTGTGATGCTGAGGTTGCTCTCATTATCTTCTCCAACCGTGGCAAGCTCTATGAGTTCTGCAGTGGCCCTAGGTACTACCTCTCTTTCCTGCATACCCAAACCCCATCAACCTTTCTCTTTCTGTGCCTCAGATTTTCTGTGTCAAACAAGGTTTTCTTCAAGTTCTGAGGGTGTTTTCTTTTCTGGGGGTCTTGATTTTCCCTCCCTGCTTTCATGGACTGCATAAAGTTCAAATCTTGCTGCTGATTAAGTGGTTTCTGCTTGTGTTTTTCTTTAGGGGTTTGTGTTTCACGATTTTTTTTTTAATTTTTTGTTGCTTTCCTTTTGTCTTTGGTTTCTGTGTCTGATTTGTAGGGCTAGATGAAGGATGTGTTGTTTGTTTATGATCTTGTTTCTTAAAATTTGTTTTGCTCTTCCTTACAATTTTCCTCTCTCTTTTCTTTTACAGTTTCAGATTCATGCTTTTTGGTAGTTTTCATTAGAAGGCAGCTACAGCTTCTAGATCTTTTTGATTCAAAATTTTAGTATGACGATTGGAGTTCATACCTAATGATTCTTCTCTAATTATTTCTTCATGGTTGAATTTTAATTTATGGTTCAGATTGGTGATTAAATGTACTTATATTAGTTCATATTTCATATATGTTCTAAGCTAAAACCTCTCTTTTTTTTTGTTTTATTCAAAATCTAAACTGTGGTAAATGGTTTTGCTGTATAATAATATTCTATGGCTATAATTTCCTTTCCCTCATAAGGTTTTGTAAATATATATCTCGTTTGCAATGGAACTTTCTTCTCTTAATAAGCTCTGGTGAAAATGAAAGAGAGAGGAGTGGGTGCGGTCTTTGTTTTGCAGCTGCAAAATTCTCTTGCAATGAGTTGATAGAATTGGAAAACTGTGATGAAAATTATTCATGAATTTTACGTACTAGCCTTTTGCATTAAGATCCTGTAGAGTTTTCAGAAACTACATAAGATCTTAGCCGTTCTCTAATTTCAATATTTGATTATTCAATATATAAAGAAGATAAACTATATGAACACTGAAATTATCAGTAACTGAACTCAGTTCTTTTTGAAACCGCATGAGATTCATTTCCCTTTTGAAATGGATGGTTCATAACTTTATAACCAAGTGGTATAGACTTTAGCCCTTAAAATCTTCATTTGTGTAAGAAAACAATTTTAATTTTCATAATCATTCATGCATTTTCTTTTTTATTAGAAGATATATTCTCATTTAACAGATACAGCCCTTTGAAAAGTAGTCATGAGTATCATATCATGCACTAATTCAATTAAATTTTACGAATTGCTTTTGTGAGTTAAAAAGGAAGGAGTTTTCACCTTCTGCAAATTGGAATGGAGAAAGTGTTTTTGCCTTGATAGTTGTGTAAAGTTGCCTGGTTCTTAAACTTTAAAACAAACAAAGCAGTTACCCAATTTTTTCATTCATGAAAAAATACTGATCAGTTTTTTCAATAATTAATCTTCATTAAAATTAGGCTAATCACATTTAATAATATTTTTCTCGATTATGCTTTTATCAATGATATTTGAGATCAACTGAGATGAATAATATGTTGGCGTTCACTGATTTATAACTATGGTACAGCAATGAAAATGTGATGTTATGACGTCCAATCTTCATTTTAGGACCCTTAAATCATCCTGTGTAATGAAAAGAAACACTAACATTCTAGATCTTTTGGTAACTATATTTACAACCCCAAGATTCCCTTTGTTGTTGTATACACTTGATTCTGATTAGACATTCACCCATATGTCAGAACACATCAAAAGAAAAGAAAACAAATCATGCATTTGCATTCAATGTAAAAGATAGAACTCTGGTACAATGCCCACTTTAAATATAAAATGGAATACATAAATTCTTATGTGATTTTGTTCTATGAATATTATATATATATATATATATATATATATATATATATATATATATATTATATCATCTTTGTACGTACATATTTCACTTTAGAAGTGCCATCAAGTACCTTTTCTTTTAGGTTAGATTGCCTTCTTACTGTTAAGAAGTTTCTCTCTCCTCTAGTGATTATATAAGTCATTCAGGTTTTATCAGGTGTTATATATTTTTTTTTTTTTTGCATACATACTTAACATTTGATTATTGCATAAACATCATTTATGCATTGTATTAAAACATGCAAATCAGTATCACAAAGGAAATCATATATACACAGAGAAGCTATGTGTGTTAATCATGACAATGCATGATTGATTATGTGAAGTATATGCTTTACTGAGTTACTGTTAGCTCTAGATGTGAATCACATAAAGATTAAAGAGTATTGTAGATTTTGTTGCATGAGACAAATTCTGTACTTCGAATAATTACTGTGAATAGGATAATAATAAGACAATTAATCATGTATTCATTTTGTGCATGTCTAGATCTTCTATAATGCTATATAGATATATCTTCATTGTCATGCATTAAACTGTAGTATTAGAGGATTGTTGATCATGTACATGTGTAGATCACAAATAGGTATCTTCTTGGTTTTTACTTATTTTATTTCATAAGAATATGCTTAGGTTATCCAAATTATATAAGCATGAAACTTAGAAGAAGTAGAGTAAGCTACTGTGATGACAATCAATTTATATTTCTTTTAAATCAGGTTAAATGACAATCAATTTTTCTTTAAAACAAGAAATTCACCACTCTTATTTTATTTTAAAAGTATAAAAATGAATAAAATTATAAAATTAAAATTAAGTTTTAAAATATAAAAAATAAAAATATTGTGTATACCACTTTAGTAAAACTATAATAAGGTGGATTTTATTTATTGAAAACATGAAAAAGATGAGTGTTTATTTAAAGATTATAAGAAATATGAATATTATTTTATTAAAAATATATGAGAAATAAGTGTCCACTCTAATGAAAACTTTCATTGCAGAAAAAGAAACTTTACTCTACCTTTAGTAACCTTTATTTTTTAATATAAAAAATGCATATTCGAATTTCTAAATTTCAAATCAATCATACTAATAATTACATTCTTTGTGCTATAATGCTTATACTAATATATTATATATTCAACAGTTTATAACTACCTGTTTCTCCTACTTTGATCTAAAAGTATACATGGTCAGGAATATTAATTTTCACTATATACGATGCTAATATTTTGGATCACCATGTAATTCTTAAATGATTAATATAGGTTGAAAATTTTGGGTGATTACTTTTAATGAAATTTTCTTTTAACTATATTTTTGTTAAAGATACAAACCTAGTTTTATGAATATAAACATCATCGAAATGATGCTGCGAATAATATTCCATGAAATATTATAAACAACCCATATTGCTATATCTACAACTACCTGTAATATCCATAATAAGAAAATAAAGAAAACATTTTTATTTATTAAAAAAATTATAGTGTATCTACTATATACGTAAAGCTCTCATTCTGTATATAAAACTTAAAGCAATGAAATAATATAATATTTTAAAACAATTAAATCTAAACATCAATTAACACATTTTTCTAAATTTAATATTATTAGAATAGTTTATTATTTCAAGAATATTGCTGTATCCACGTCTGGTCCAATAATAAACCATCAATGGTTGAGAAAGAGAATAATATAAATAATATAGTAAAATAGTATAAGGTTTGGGTAAATATACAGTATTTTGTTCACTCTTAGTGGAGCCATGTTACAGGTACTTTGATCTATTGAATTAATGTGGCTGACCCATTTGTACTCATCAAACATGATTCCATTTCTTTATAGCAGAGGATACATCACTGTGATTTCATTTTTACTGTGCTTCATGTTTCAGATTCATTAAGAGTAGGCTTAATGAAGATAATATAAGAGAATATATAGATGCATATATTATAAAAGCTTTAAGGTTGTTAAAAATACAGTATAACAGCATATCTCTTCTTGCTTTTGTACTCACTTTTGATCCTAACACCTAAGGAAGTTCACAGGTTCTTTATTTTTGAGACACAAAAGTCATAATAATTGTACATGTAGGAGGGTGTTTGAGAAAGCAAAAGAATTCAATAAATAAATATAAGAAAAATAAATCAAACTAGAAGAAGTGAACATTATACTATTCAAACTAGTATAAAAACCATGTTTAGAAGGTTCAGTTCAGTTTCAAACTCTCAATAATGTAATAGAGAAGAAACCTATTAATCACTTACTATAATCTTCCTCATCATAATTTATCTCCAGTCTTGTACAACTGCCCTTATAATCATTATGCAATGTGAGTTTGTGAATTAAACACAGGCATATATGGTCAGAATTGTTGTACATAATTGAGGATAAATGGATAAAATTTTACTTGCCTTGTATTCTTGTATGATATAATACACAGTTTCTTCTAAACTTAACCAATAAGAAAATTGAGATAGTTAATCAGATACTGATTTATTGTTGATTTCAAAGTTACATTTGGGATTGGTAAAAGATAGGCAAAAGGGTTCATTTATTTATTTAATTTAGTTCTAAATTAAATATATTTTAACTTGACAATTACACTGAATAAATAGCTATATTTTAACATAAAAAAAAAAAATCAGGACAACAGCATTTGTACTGCTTCTTTTAGAAATATGTGTTTATTCAGAACTGTAATTGATAAAATGTATTGCCATGTTATGCATAGTAAAATTGAGGATTTATGTTATATGATTGCATTTGCTTTCTATTGAGTTGAAATATAGATTGATATGGTGGCTATTTGTTTCAGCATGGCCAAGACACTGGAACGGTATCACAGATGCAGCTATGGAGCCTTGGAATTACACCACCAACCTGAAATAGAGACACAGGTTCATCTTTCTTGATTTTACTTGAACAAGTTTTAAGTGAATAGATAAGGTAGAAAATGTAACTAGTATCTGATAAGGGTCTGCAATATAGGTTTTTTTTTTACCTTAATTTTGAACTTTTTCAAGTGTTCATTTATGAAGTATGTATCTGCAAGTAAATGCAATGTGTGAAAGGCTAAGATGAATGAACATTGGTTTGTGCAGAGGCGCTACCAAGAGTACCTGAAGCTAAAATCCAAAGTGGAGGCACTACAGCAAACACAAAGGTAGTGCAATTATTGAAAGGATAAAACTTAGTACATACACAGCTGCCTTAGTACTGATTTTCATGTATTTCATATAAGACAAAAAAATTATCTGAAAATAGTAAGATTATAATTTTTAGGAATCACTAAATAATTCTTATAATTTTAATTTGTGACAATTTTCTTCTCTTTCTTTTGCATATCTCAGTCAAAAAGTTAAGACTGAGAACATTGTTTTCTCAAATGTAAATGGACCATTAAAAATATGTTTTCCTTCTGTTGAACTAAAAGCTTTACTTATATTAAATACGTTAGAATTAGTTTTCTTTTATTAATTAAAGTCGACTTAAACACTATTTTTGTTGTATAATTTATTAAAATAAAAAATTATTTTAATTGGAGAATAACAGAAATATTTATAATAGATTGTAGGTAACTGTTGTCCTTGTCTAAATTCTTTAAACATTCGATCTTCTTGTTTGAATTAGTATTCTATATTTTTTTTATTAATAATTGTATTAGTGTTAGAGAAAATAGACTTAAATTCCCAGTGTAAAATGACTTTATAGAGAGAGAGAGTTTGAACGAATAAAAATTGAAGAGAACAGAAAAATCATTTTTAGTTAAAATTAGTTCATACTTACAAAATTTCTCTAAAATTTTATTTAATTAGTCATAGTTAATTTTAAATTATTGAAAAGTTCATTTAATTGATTTTTCTTACTTTTCTAATTTTTCTCTTCGATAAATACTTGTGAAGAAATTCATCTAAAAATGTTCATTATAAATTTGTTGACTTTTTATATTGTATACCATAAAAATCATTTTAATGATAATTTATGATCTGTTGACACCTTTAGATTTTTTTTTTAATTCCTTTTTAAAAAGAAAGCAATGACAAAAATTTCTGTCTTAATAGTTATGTACAAATGAAGAAAGTAAAAATAAAATGAAATCTCTGTAATTATGAGTAAAAATGCCTCCTGAATTCAAATAACTTTGAAGATTCTTAAATCCTATGAATGGCATTAGCATATATTAATCGGTTGCATAACTCTGTAGAAACCTCCTTGGTGAAGAATTGGAGCACTTAGATGTTAAGGAGCTTGAACAGCTTGAACGCCAGCTCGACTCTTCCCTGAAGCAAATCAGGTCTAACAAGGTACGCAATCTCTTGAACTATATGCTATGCTATAATATAGAATTTGTTTCATTGAATCTTATTATATTCTTCAAAGAAGAAAATGTGTTTTTTTAATAGAAATTTTTTTTAACAGGAAAAAATAAATTAAATAAGATAGAATATTTTAGAAATATTCTAACTTTTTACATATCTAGTTCAATTGATCACAACAATACAATTACCAATTGTATTCATGTGTAATTGTTGTTTTTAATTCACTCAATAAATTACATATAACCCAGTCAACTATATCCATAAATTTTTAATTACAATATCATATAAATAAACTCATTAACATAAGAATTTTTCTAAAAACTTGATTGTGAGTATTAAGAATATGAACAACATTAAATATGTTTAATCACGTGTACAAACAATAATATTTTATAAACTACTTATTTTCTAATGAATATTCCAATTTCAACCGCGAAGAATGTGTCCTTTTGGAAACTGAACATCTTTACTTTACAAAGTTGTATAAATTATATTGTTGTTGCTAGAAAAAGTGGTAGGACTTTGTAGTGAAAAGATGAAACAGTGATGTATTCTTTCATTGGAGCAACCCAAAATCACTATCTCTAATCTATTATAATCCATTTTGCATCCCTCACTTTTAGCCAATATACTTTTATGATGTTATCTCTCTACATTTGGAATGATACTGAAGCATCAAATGGTACCAACTTCACATTTTGGAAGCAAAGAGTGCTCAATGCCTTCAACCTTTATTTTCTCATCATTTTCCAACTTAAAATCATCAACTCCCACTAATTTTCCAAGTATGAAACACTTTGATTTCTGCAAAAGTGTTTCCAAGTAACATAATTCATCATCCATTTTGATCTTGCAACCTCCTCAATAATTGTCAAATACAATCTTCTAAGTTTTACCACGTTAATTTGGAAGTTGTCACAAGCTCTCTGTATGACACTAATTAGCCCATGACCTTTCTCTTCACAGTTTTAAAGCTGCACAATACTCATATCTGCTTTCAGATCTGGTTGCAATTTTCATCTACTTCTCATTCCATCTTGCCTTCTTGAGTGGCTCTTTCCTCATACTTATCCTATTTTCTATTAAGGAGGGATCATCTCATCAACTTTAATATTGTCTTACCTAATTGAAAATTCCTAAAATGATTGAAAAAATAATAATATTTCTTTAATCGACAATAATAAAGAAATAAATTGAAAGAACACTCGAGATATTTCAATTCTTTTACAAAGTAGTTACATACCTATATCTTTCTCACTTGTGAAGTCTTTAACAAAACAATATAGCAGTATGGTACAAAAAAATACTTCAATATATCACATATTATATTAGGAGATAGATCTAAACAAGAGTTGAAAATAATGTAGTATTGAGATTCTTCACATCTCCAATTTTAATTGATACAACTCCATCCTAAAATATAAAAATTAATCAGTAACATAAATTTTCTCTAGCTTCAGCCAACTCATTAAAGTTAACTTAATTGATAACTTCAATATTATCACAAAATACATTTTCTTACAAAAACAGAAATAAAATCTTTATTTTTTAATGATACAATTCCATTTTAAGACATAACTTGAGCTTAGTAAGAGTTAAATAATTCGAGATTTTCAATATTATCATAATATATATCTTTTTATTATAAAAACGAAAACATAACCATTTTAATATTTAATTTGAAAAATGATATTGATATCACATTCAAAAAGATAAAATTATAAAAAGATGAGTCATAAATCATAAGGTTGATTGTGACAAATTACTCTAACATATCAAAATTTGAGTTGTTATGACTCTGAACTCATGTCAAGAAATTCTCGGAAAGAAAATTTGATTTTTTTTCAAATTTAAAAACACGTCTTCTTCCTTTAAAAGAAATTTTGATTTTCTTTCAAATTTCAAAACTATGTCTTCTTCCTTCCTTCCCAATATACTCTTTTATTGGTTAAATTTATATATCACAGTAAATAGTCAATTAAGACCCACTAAGTTCCACCATTAATTCTAACTTCTAAGTAAACTAAATAAACGTGCCAAGGTAATTAATTCTCACTATTGTTATTTTTACAAGCAATTAACTCTTCTTATGTTGCATTTAATTCCTACTTTTATGAATTCTCAATATAAGCATCATAAATTGTCCACCTTGCAATTTTCAGTCTTTCTATACTTGTGATTGTATAACCCTAATTACATTGACTCCTCTAAATCATATAATGAACAATTATCAAATATGTTTTACTCAATAAAATTACTTACATGTCTAAGGCATGTTAGATGGATTACTATGATTTATTTTTTTGTTTCTTGTGTCTAGATTTAATACTCTAAATTATAACAATCAAGTCAATTCCTATATTTGTTTTAATTTTAAAGAAAAAATGTTAAGAATTCAAATATATATTGAAAGTTTCATATTAGCTTGAAATGAATAAGATTGAACAATATACAAAAACAAAAAGCCATAAACTCATTGGATTATAAGAAACATCTTATTCTCTTATGAGTAGAGTAACAAATTCATTGATTTATGTCTCTCTTAGAATAACCCACAGAACAAATAAGTATAAAATGTAAAATATACTCTTAAATTTTCATCAACTACATATATTTTAAATTTGAAATTCTTTTTAGTATAAATGAGTACTTTACATTTGATAACCCTTCACTAAAAGTACACCAAACATGAATAAAATTTGTCCTTTAAAACCGACTAAAAATATTCATGTGATCTATGTTTTCACTTTCTAAAACCTGAAATTGACTAGTTATTAGTAATCTTGACAATTCATTCTTTAGGAAGCTTACAAAATAGATATAAGATAAAGGATTTTGAATTAAATTTCATAAGGACTTAATTTATTCGTAAAAAGAAAAAGTATAACAAGCAAGAATCCAAATTGCATATTTTAAAAATCTCCAACCTGATTTTGATTACATAAAATTTAAATTTGTAATAAATAGATATTTTCAAACATACAAATATAACTCATATTTTATATTTATGATTAATAATTAATTTTAATTTTAAATATTAATATATTTCTAATAATTTGAAATTCGATTTAGAAATAAAGATGAAAAAGCATAAATTAAAAGGGGATTTGGAGGCTGAAATATTCTAAATATACTTTTGTTGTTGAAAAGTAAAATTAAAACATTGTCTTTACAGTATAGTTCATAAATTTTTATTCCAAAAAGGGTTTTTCTGGTGTACAATGTAACAACTTGAAAATTAAGTTTACATCATACCATATATTAGAAATTTAAAATGTGAACTGGAAGTCTTATATTAAGTGAAAATGAGTAATTGGTCTCTTAATATCAAATCTCTTTCGTGTTTTCTGAGAAAGAACATAACTGATATCAAAGCTATATTAGTTTACTGGGACTTATTTAAATGAATATGTGTTACAATTATGAAAGGAAATAGAGGCATAGTACTTCAACATGGCTTGGTTTATAACCTGTTTTATGACTTTGCAAAGAAGGTTAACTTTATGCTAAATGTATCATCTGATCCTCTTATACATTCTCTATTATAAAAATAGTTACATAACTTTATTTGTACAGCAATGAGAAAGAATGATTGAGAAGAGAAGAAATAGAATGTGATAAGTGAACAAGGATAAAAGGAAAAAAACATTATCCGTATAATAATACAACTCAAAAGTACTCAGAAATTCTACTCCCACAGACAATTATTTTTGTCCTCTCTGTTAGGCTCACAGATGTGGTCTCAGATAAGAGAAAAGAAAACAGTAATGTTATGTTTGATGAGAAAAAAAAAAGTAAAAGAAAAATAAAAAATGAAATTGCTCATTCTAAACATTTTATTAACACTTATTATTGTATTATCATATTATACTTGCAGTTCTTTTCTGTCATATTAGACTGACATTTTGTAAACATTTGATTTCTGGTATCTCTGCAACTAATTTAAATAGTATATATTTGTGTACCCTACCCTGTTTGAACTGTTCCAAAGGGTCACCAATGTTTTGATCATAGTTGGTTTTGTCTTTGTTTGTTGGGTGGATCTTCCATGCATGGATCATGGAAACTGTACTTATCTGTGATGTTTGTGTACTGCTAAACAGTTTTAGTACCCGTATCAGTCTGCCATATGTCTAACACCAAGTTTAATCTATTATAAATATGATATCAACCTCAGAATTTACGTCGTTTGATGTACTATATATACACTAAAACAAACAGTAGAGGTGTAAATCCTTGCCAGACTTGAACTGTTTGATATGACATGTTTGGTTCTAAACATTCAGACCATAAATTGTCTTAGTCTTGTCTCAAGATTAGATGTTCCATGTGCCAGTTGGCCTCATTCTCCTTTAATTTTTTTTAAATTTTATCACTGCTGCTAGATTCTGATCATCACTGTCTGAAATTATAATATATTTACATCCAAAATAATTTGTTTTTATAATTATTTTGATTATTAATATGTGTCTTTTGTTATTATGCATGAGCATTTTTTGCATTCCATTAACATCTGACATCTCCTACATATTTGATATCAAACATTTGGAAATTTGAATAGAAAATTGACATCTAAATATTTGTTTTCTAATAACAAAAAGGAAATTAAATGGTGTTCAAATTAAGTTCAGGATTTATTACGAAAATTTGTGTAATTAAAATTACAATTGTAGACTGATGTGATTGTGGCCAACTTGCGGACTGCAACATGTGCTAACATAAGAGACACTCACAGGAGAGTAAATCAAATTATTTAGAAAAAAAGCCTTAAAATTACTGTTTATTTTATAATTTAATTTTAATCTAATCATGAAAAATGGATAATTCATTAGAATGGTTAGTTTGAAAAATAAAGAGTAATTCTTTTAAATTTATTTTTCGGAGAACTTTATTTCTCTTTGTCTCTATATATAGGGAAATTCATGATTTTACACTAATGATTTCTGATATTATTTTATTTTAAATACATGTGGACTATATTACTAGTGTGGTTATTTAAAAAAAAAAAAAAAAGTGAGAAGAATAAATGACCATGGATTGAATTGAGTTAGTAAATTATTAACTTAATATTTGTTTGAAAAAGTTTTCGCACAAAGACTTTTACAAAAAGAAAAGAGTTTTGATATCTCTATAAGTTAAATTAATTATGAACAAATTAATATGTATAAGTTCTCTTATATAACTTTTTAATTTTTTTTAACTAGTGCATAAACTAATTTTAATTAATAAAAAAAGTCAATTTTTTCATACTTTTATCTTCCAGAATTTCTTGAAAAGCTCATCAAAACATTTTTATAATTTCCTTAACTTAACTATAAAATAAAAGCCTCAAACTATTTCCATCTAAGTATTGAGAACTGTAACTAATCTCAAAATTTTAGGAAGGTTTATTTAAAAAATTATTTTTTCCATAACAAATATACATTAAACAAATTAATACTTCTGTAATTAAGGAAAAATCTTAAATATTTTAGTATCTATATATAATGTTGCTTCTCAACACCATAAAATTAAGCATGGATATAAAGTTTTACAACTAAAAATCAGTATTTGATATTGCATTATCAATTTTTGCTGATCACTTTTTACTTTTGCAAAATATTGTGTGATAATCTTAGAGGAATGTTCCAAGTACAATATACAGTGTTTATATAAATACTTGACATCATAATTTAAGATTTTAAATTATTATTATTATACTCCTAAGAATACTATGCATCTGTTACTTGTTTACAGACACAACAGATGCTTGATCAACTCTCTGATTTGCATAGAAAGGTAACTCTTTGTTGAGCTTTTTCTCAATCATCCTTAAATGAATATATTTATTCATAGTCTGGCTACAAATTCTGTTTTTGTGGACACACAGGAAGAGATGCTGCTGGAAACTAATAATATCCTGAGGAACAAGGTACCAAAAGAAACATACTTTCAACTGTTATATATATATATATATATATATATATATATATATATATATATATATATATGATGTGGAGTCTGATCTTGTCAATGCTTGTTGAATTTTGTCATTTGAAAATTTTCATTTCTGGAAAAGTTATAAGAAAATCAATGACTAAAATTCTTTATTGTTTAAAAGAATTAAAATTATATTGTTCATATTACATTCTTTTGATGCAGACAGTGGCACTAGGCATTATTGTTCAATTTCAAATGTGTAATTATTGTAATAACCAAATTGAAATTATGTAAATCACTACATGGATGAGATGAAATATTTACATTCTCTAAATTGAGTCTTAGTAGTTGAAAACTTTATCAATTCCACATTTGAATACTGATTATTAGGGCATTTAAAACCTGCATTCTTATAATGTAGTATTGTGTTACCTGGCCTGCACTGAACTACACAGAAATTGTGAAGCTAGACCAACTCACACCTTACATTAGACACCTGATAAATTTTAGTTCAGTTTCTCAAAGGTATATATTTATTTGGAAAAGCTAAGGTGGCAGAGAGAAATAGAGAGAGAAAATAAAGAAAGGCATTTTATCAGATATGAAAAATGGTGTGGGAAATAAAGAAATAGGAAGAAAAAATTGATTATCTGTAGACAATATAGTTTTATTTAGTTATTATTTGAATGTCAGCAAGACACTAGTGCTGGACGATGGTGCTGTGAAAATTCAGATTAACTGCATTTTATCGTTGAAATTTCATCTTACTCTTTAGACCATAGAAATTTGCTGCGGCCAAAGCTTTTGGTGTCCTTGATACTTTGCTGATCAGAAATTAAATCACTGCAGTACCCATAATTTTAACCACTTCCTAAGCTTAAGCTACATGCATACACATAACACACGGCACCAATCACATGATTCACACCTAATTACCTTTTCTCCATTGCTTCCAGTTTCATCTTATTGTTTTCTTGTCAAGTGTTGTTTTATATTCTCATCTTGTGCCACCCCACTTGATTAAAAGTCCAAGCTGCATGTCCATGTCTCACAGTTGGAGGAAATCAATGTAGCCCTTCAACCAACATGGGAAGCCAGGGACCAAAATGCTCCTTACGATGGCCACCCTCACCCCTCAGAGGGATACTATGAGACAGCACATTGCAACAGTACATTGAGAATTGGGTAATATTGTTGTTCTCCCTCAGTGCACAAAATGTGAAACAGATTATACATGTGTTTTCTGAAGTTGGACACTGTTCTTTTTCTTTCTGCAGCTATGATTCTTCAGGGTTAAATGAAGCAGGAGGAGCTGCAGGAACCTCAGCCCAAAATGCTAGTGAGTTCATGCATGGATGGATGAACTGAATTAATTCACAATTTAGTTTAATTCATGATTGGCAGAAATATGATGCTTATGTAGAGATCTTGGGGCCTACAAGAACAGGCTGTAATAATAGGTGTCATGCAGCATAAAATATACTATATATGCTATTCTTAATATTCCAATAAGCATGTTTTGAAGAATTTGACAATTAACATCTTCCCAAACTTCCTCCATCTAACATTCTATAATTCATCTAAATGCTGTTCTTCGACACTTAATGACATGTTTATGTTAGTAATGTTACTAAATATAAGTGTCAATGCTTAAATTTTCCGCTGCTTGTAATCCACTTTTTTGCTTTGATCATGAATATAAATATATCTGCACGTGAATTTGTAGTTTGGATTTTGTTTCATCTGTTAAAGCATTGATGCCATTTGAGAATATATATTTACTTTAGTTTTTTTCATTATTATTTCAGTGTCATCTCATTAGTTTGAGTGGAATTTGGACTCAACTTTTTTTAATAAGATTATCTGGTTTGAACTTTTAAATGAGAAAAGAAGACTTTATTGAAGTGGTATGGTCCAAAGAAAATCTTGCATGTTCGTGCAAGAGCAATTTCTGGCATTTTTTTGGCAAAATTAGTAATTTCTCTCTTGCTCAATTTGCCAATGGAATAACATTCAGAAACAAAATCCTGTGGCTGTCAATGATTATCACCCTATCTTTTTTTTCATTGGATGTTTGAGTAAAATAATATCAAAACTATGGTTTTTAATGGTACATGTTTGGTTTAGAAAAGAAAAGGGAAAGGAAGAAAGGAAAAATGTGTAAAGTATAATGATTTTTAGAGCATTTTAAAATGTGGAAAAAATAAGTACAAAGAAAGTACTTTTCTCCCTTTTTCTGTGGTTGTGTAAAACGTCCAGAAAAAATAGTGATAATGATGTAAAGATATTTGAGTGAAAACCCAATAATTTAGTATTTTCTTTGGTTGTGCTTGACTAAAGGATAGAGTTTGATAATTAATTTGAGTGAAAAAAGATATTTGGAAAATATTTTGTATGCATATATTTTTGTGAATGATGTTTAAGTTATTTTTATCTAATGTAGTACTTCACTTCACACTTATATTCCAATACAATTCTTTGAAAGGAAAACCCAATAATCTAGAAATGAAGGAGATCACATGGAGCTATAACACCTCTAGCATGTAGATGATAAACTATTTTAGGTTAACTTGTGACCTTTAAAGAAAAATTTAAGGTGTTTCAGATTGCTATTTTAGGGTTTGAAGGTTAATTTTTATAATTTTCTTAACATTTAAATGGGCGTGAAATTGGATTGGAAATTAGTTCCATTAAGTCTACCTTTTATGTAGCTAATTTCTTGGAAGGATAATGTAACCCCTAGTAGTTTAATATTGATTTGAGAAGCCAATGTAATAATTTTTTATTTTAATAAAATAATTATTAAATTTTCCCATCACAATAAATACTCTTATATATAAACTGATTAAATATTAAGTAAGAAGCAAATAGATTATTGGTAAAAGAACGATTATGGTTACTTTGAATTTTGAAAAATGGCAATTAAATAGACATAATTTTAAAAAAACTACAGCTTAAATTAACAGAGTGGTAACATAATTTCATTCATTTCTAATCTTTAAATAACTTCTTGAGAAATTGTTAATTTCACGTCCATGAATTACAACTAGGGTGGGAATTAGTGTAACTTGTACTTAAGGATAAAAAGTATTGAAAATAAACCATAATTTGTCCATTTGAAGAAAGAGCTAAAATCATTGAAAATCACTGAAAAAAATTAATTTTACAATATTCAAGAAAATTGAATTAAATCCAAAATGCTCTTTAAATCTATGCTATAATTAACATAAGAGTAAAAGACAAAAAAAAAGAAAAGGTTGAATTGAGTTGTACATTCTTTTTTTTTCTCATTTTTTTTCAGAACAAGAAAAGCTAACAAGTACTTAAAAACTTTCATTCAAAGGCTTCAACTTTGACACAGTCAATTCCCCTCCTTTTGTTGGAATTGCAAAACCAAGTCTCATTGCAATTAATAGTAACGAATGGAATGAACTTTTATTTGAATTATAATAGATTAATTAGAAATTTATATAAAAATCTAATTTACCAATGATCTATTTGATAAATTCACTCAGTCTATCTATCAATATTTCTTTTATAGATAATTATCTAATCCATTAAAAAGATTATATAATTTTTAATTTTAAAACTCTCCCCGTGTCTCTCTCCTTTCAGCCATCAGAAACCCAGCTGGCAGATAAGATTTTCAGTGATGTTTGAACAAAAGTCTTCGACCATATTCTCAAAGATCCTGCAAAAGCTTTATTCTTAATTTATTGCACAAGTTTTGCCATGAAGATTTTTTTGAGTTCACAATTATGCCTTGAAGTCCCTTGTGTTACAACTATGTTATCTAGTTTAAAACAAGAAAAATCCAGATTAAATTATTGAAGTTATGATGGATATTTATTTATAATAAAATAATAATGAAAAATCATTTAAACAAATTTTTTAAGATTTAATGAATAAATTCATTCATTTAACTAAAAAGTGAATATTAGAAACTAAAAGTAGTGATCTAAAATTTACAAGAATAAAAATATTGAAAAATAATTTCATGAGACTAAAATTTAAATTCACAAATTTTATAAGGATTAAAAACTGTAACTTGAAATAATGGAGAAATAAAAATTAAATAAAGTATTTTAGAGAATCTAAAAGCAAAACTCCCACATCTCTTACTGAAAAAAGTGATTTCAAATTTTATAAAAATGAAAAGGAAATATATTTTATAAGAACTAAAATTCATTCTGATTAATTTTACACAGGCTAAAAATACATTTAAGAGTTTTTTTAATTAATTATGAGTGATAAGTATAGACATAGAAATAGAAGATATTTAAGAAATTTCACGAAATTATAGAAATGATTAATGTAATTTATTTTAGCGATATAAATACATAATGGACAGTCCATAAAATGAAATAAATAAATTGCATTATTCACTAATGAATCGTAATGTCACATCACAACAATTTCAAATGTTTAAAAAACATGAGATGTTAAGAAAACGTCTAAAAGACAATTTAGTTGAATAATTAACTCCTAAAATCACTCTCCTGACAAATATCTTAATTAATACAAGGAGTATATGGAGAAAATTATTACTTTAACCACAGTTTAAATGAATTTGGACCAATAAATATCATTAAGGGTATTCAATGTTTTTAGGATATATTTATTACTATTTAAAAAATAGTTTTCGAAAAATTACGAAATATCATTTTTTATTTGGAAGGACCTATGTAGTGAATTTAATATATTGGCATAATAGAATAATTTTTAAAGTGTAAATAGAATATACTTTGTAAGTTCTACACGTCTTCTTCCAGAATCACACTTTGTGTAATGAAAATATTTAAAATTTGTCTAAATCTAAGCAAGCTAACCTAGTGATTCACAAAAAATAAAATTAAAAACAGAAAGATTGTAATATAAGAAAAGATCTTTTGGAACTGATTGATTTTGTTGGGTGAAAACAAAGTGTACTTAACCTATATAGGTCCCATTTTTAAACATTGATTCCCACTGTTATGGGGAAAGAAAATCACATGGACATTGTTAGGTCTTTAGAAGAGTAGAGTAGAGTAGAGGTTCTTAGGTTAGGTCTACATATACTCATCTACTATTCTCATTTTCATAATACACAAAAACAAACAAAACAAAAACATCACAAAAATGTATTTTTTTTTCAATTTTTCCTTCATTTTCCATTAATATATTTTCTAAGAAGTGGATCTACTTAAATATGATAGAATAATTGGAAGAAAATCACAAAAAAATCTATTAAAAATAATAAAGTCTCACCATTAATAAAGATGATAGACAATTCACATGTACAGAAAAATGCATACTTATAGAGACTTGTATGAAAAAATTCAACTTGTTTTTCATAAATATTTTCTGTAGGGAATTTGATTCCACACATTATTATGTATTACTTAACGACATTACTTTTAATAAACATTCAAGTCAGTTACCTACTTTACCAGGAACCATAACTTTTTTCTGTTTCCAATCTAATTAATAATTTAAATGATAATCGATTATTTAATTATAGACCAGCCACTTCCTTTCAATTCATTCTCCAAACGTGTTCTTAGTATATAAGATAATTTTTTTTGGTGAATTTTTCTAACTAATTAAGTAACTTTCACAACTTTTTTTTTTTCACTACACTTTGAAACAATAATTAATAGGTTGAGTCTAGTATAATAAATCAGTCCTTTACGACATAATGAATTAAAGTTTGAGTTTTGATATATATATATATATAGGTGTGTGTGGGTGTGTTTTTTTGTTTGTTTAATGTCTAACTGCACACTTTGTATACAACTTTCAAAAAAGAACGTCTGTGAAAAAAACTAAAAATAGTTGTGTCATAAAATTAGAAAATATGTCCAATTTTATTAGATATTTAACTTTTCATTTACTTTAATGTGTAACTCGAACTCATATTAATAACTTTTTATATTATAAAAAAATAGAAAACAAGAAAACTATAGTTATATTAATAGATTTTCTCAAAATGATCAAAATAAAAAAAAAACATAATTGTTTACAACATTATGTGACGACAAAGTATTTTTTTAAACTGTTTGTATATAATTGCAGGGTTCAATTTAAAAAAAAAAAAAAAACTCAGATTCTTAAATAAAAGGTATTCTCAGTTGATGAAGAAAAGAAATTAATATGATTTTCACGCAAAACTAACCATTGGATCCGTTGACTGCTGATAGCGACTCTCCCATCTTTCTCTATGAAGTCCTATTTATTTAAACTTCTAAAATAACTTTTTTTTAGTTACTATTTTTTTTATAAAAGAAAAAAAACTGCTAATTTATGAAGTAGATAATTTTTAGAAAATTTAAATGATAAAATTAGACAAATACATAAAGATGTAAAGATTCGTTTATTTTATTAAAAAAAATAAAAAGTAAACGCAAACAAACAAATCGATAAATATACGTGGCAACGGTGAAAATCTTGTAAATCTAAATATTAATGTTTAGATATTTCAAATTAATAATATGAATGAATTTATTAGAAAATTGTAACATAAATAGGAAAAATAAAAAAGAAATGTACCAAATTGGGAAATGTTAAAATATATAACCAGAACACATAAAAATTATTTATATTTATTAATTTGAGAACATAAATAAATAATAATTTATTTAATAACACAATATATTTTTCTTTATTTTATTGAAGTATTATTTAATTTTATATTTAAAATTTAAAAAAAAATAGTTTTGAAACTTTAAGGTTAATGTAATATAAGTTTGACTAATCTACTTTTCGTATATTAACAATTAAAGTCAATTTATATATATTTAAGTCTTATTGAGTTAAAGGTAAAAGATTGGTTTATATCATATGATATCTCATGTTTAATATCTTTAAATAATGTGATTCATGATTATAAGGCTCAAATAATGTGATTCATGATCATAAGGCTCCACTCTAATGTGGATTTTCTCATTCTCTTTTCTCGGAAATCAGTATAGTCATTCGAGTCTCATCGAATGTGATGTTCTTACTAACAAAGCTTCTAGCATCTCCAAACCTCCAACCTTCAAAGCTTATACCCCTTTAGACCTTCTATATGTCCAATGAAGATACACCTCTCAACCCCTGTTTTTTGTTTGTCCTTCTTAACATATGCAAATGTCAACGTATCAAGTAGAAGATATTTTCATACAACTCTTGCAAATTAGATGATTGAATCTTGTTTATTAGGTAGACGACAATGTTTGTAGATTCTCCCTAGAAGGAATTTGACGATCCAGCTCATAGTAGCATACATCACATCCTCTCCAAAATGATTTTGTTTATCTTCTCAGTCAATCCATTCTGTTGTGGTATTCATGCAATTGTCTTATGTCTCTTTATACTTTTTATCATGCAAATTGAACTCCTTTGAAACAAACTCATATCCATTGTCTATCTTGAGTAGTTATTGATTACTCATCATGGTGTGTCATTCCTTAAACCTGTAAAAAAAATTAGTCTTACTTTTCAAGATAAAGATTCACACCTCCTTGAGGAATCGTCTATCATAGTGAGAAAATAAGTCCCTCCACCATAATCTTGAGCTCACCTTACATGAGGCTTACCAGCCTCAAACTTCAATCTATTAGACTTTCCTAGTATGTAGTGATCACAAAACTCCAACCGCTCCATCTTATCACCTCCTAGCAAGTTCTACTTCTCTAACTCCACCAATACCTTCTCAATGATGTGTCCCATCCTTAGATGCCAAAATTTTTTCTTATTTTACATTGTTTAACAAGTCATAGAGGCACGTGTGATCACACCCTCAACAATTATAAACACTCTAGTAAGAATTTTTACCATTCCTTATTCAATCTTGGTTGTTAAACCCATCTACTAATTGACAAAAGATTCCTCTTAAGCTTTGGAACATATCTCACTTCTTGCAAAAACATCTTTTGAGACCTCAGATGATCTGCCTAAACGGTCTTTTAATCCCCTAAATAGTCTGTTAAGACATTAGACGGTCTGATGACCAGAAAATTATATGTGAAATTGTTGAGACCCTCGATGATTTGCCTAGATGGAATGTTAAGCCCTTAGACAGTCTATTGAAACACTAGATAGTCTACGATTCACTAGACAATCTAGTAACTAAAAATCATATGTGAAGTTTTATGTTTTTATATTTTGATGATAACAAAAATTAACTGAATAGTTTACTTATATCTTGATTGTTCTAACAATGTTTTGTAAAATTGTAGACTCTCTGAGTGTCTACAACATGTGGTCATGATAGACAATCTAATAAGACTTATTAATTTCATAAAAAAATTTAAATTGAATGTTTTATTTATGATTTGAATGATATAATAGTGTTTTGTACAAGTGTAGTATGTAATAGGCCCTCTAAATCTCTACAACTTTCGTTCATAACAAACAATCTCATAGATTGTTTATGATAAACGGTCCTAATGACCAAATTGAACACATATATAATTTATTTAAAACAGTTAATTGTGAAAAGTGAAATCTTTAAAATACATATACCTTTTAAAAATGCGTTTAATTAAACTAATATAATATCTAATAACAAAAGATTTTGTTTGCAAAATTTAATGGAACAAAAAGATATTCACAGTGTTTTTTAGGAAGCAAAATATTTTCATTATCTCTTTCGGGAACATCTTGCTTAAACAAATTTTATATGTTGTGATATATTGTGAATATCTATAGATCCTTTATAAAAAAAAACAAATTGAATAATTGAAAATCTCAAGTACTCTATTTTTTAACATCATGTATTATCTGGAATGAAATGATTTTATTATTATGTTTAAATTTACTTTTACTAACTCATATTGTAAATACTTTTGAATTAATTTCTTAAACATATTCGAAGCAAAAAATAAAATAAAATGTTGCAAATCCAAACTTTTATTTTGAGCATCTATCACAAAAAAGATGAAGATATTGCAAAATTCAAGTATCAAAGGACATATTTGAAAAGTCATATAAAGGGAGTGAAGGTAAAGAACAAAAGTAAGGCAAGTCAAGCAACAAAGGTTATATAAGTGATCTTGCCGAAAATACAAGAGCTATAATGAGCATCTAGTCAAGCTGTTAGAGTGTCTAGTATTTTGGATTGAGTTTTAAACCATTGTAATTCTTCACATTTACATCCATGTGAGCTTTCTTTGTTCTCTCTTTGAGAGTGTTCTTTATTTTCTTGAGAATTCTTAATCTTAAGGGGAGCTTGACAGTTGTGAATACTTGTATCCTGGAGATGCGTGAATCCTCGTTGTAACCTAAAGAGAATAGAATACTCGTTGTAACTTGGACGTTGTAACCTAGAGAAGTAAGAATACTTTTTATAATATGGAGTGGCGAGAATACTCGTTATAACTAATTGTGTTGGTTAGTATAAGCTCTTAAGTTGTTGGCTTAAGGGGACTGGATGTAACCCATATTTAGAGGAACTAGGATAATTCTTGTGTGTTGTTCTCTCTTTGCTTTTTCCAGTGACTTTGCTTTGTTGTTTATTTTATCTTGACTTGATTAGATGGTCTACCAAAACAACTCTGCTAGACAGTCTACCAAGACGACTCTGCTAGACGGTCTACCAAGACGACTCTACTAGATGATTATGCTAGATGATCTAATTAGATGATCTATTAAACAGTCTATATTTGTCTACCACGAAAAGAGTCAAGGCTCCATTCAATCCCCCTTTTTAAAGCCAAGTGCACCTATAGCATCTACCAATCATCAAACATCTTTAATCTCGTATGCCTTTCACTTTACAAGCTTTATTGTTCTCAAGAAGGACCACTCCGCCTTTTTTTCAGTTCCAAGGTCTCAAAGAACTCCTTTATAGGGACACATATGATAAATGAATCCTAAGTACATGATCTGACTCCTCTGTGTATCAAATGCAGATGCCACTAGCACCCCTAGAGACTCATAGCTATCAAGTACTGCAACAACATCAACAAATTCCTTCTAAAACTAATATTTCTTACCTCTCTCGTTTCTCTTCTTATATGGATAAATCGAATTGAAATAATATTTCTTGTGGCAATTGTAGCACTTAACTTCTGCCAAATTGTCTATCGCTTTGACTTCCTCCCCTTAAATTCCTTTTCTTTCTTTCTCTTTGACTTTGACACATTTATACTCAACCAATTATTCTCCTCCTTAGTCTCTTGAAACTTTTGAAGCTCCTTAGTTCTTAAAGGTCTATTCCTTCCTAAACATAAAAACGTCTTTAAAATGTTCAAACATATTAGACAAGGCATTATGAAGAAGTAAACATTTTCCTCATCCTTAAGCTTCACCTCATTGTTCTCCAAGTTGTCCAGAATCTTATTGAAATTTGCTAGCTACTCCATCATCATTCTTGACTTAATTATCTCGAATAAATATAATTATTGCTTCAAACATAGTATGTGTATCAAAGCCTTAATCATATACAATGACTCAAGTTTCACCCATAACGACACAACAATTTTCTTCTTAGCGACTTCCCTTAGTTATCACAATGACACAAAATCACGACACTCTTAGCTTTGTTGATCATGTCAACCTTCTCCTTCTGAGACATGAATGTCAGTATGTTCGCTTCACCCTTTGAAGCATCAACACAACTTTGTTGTATCAAGATGACCTCCATATTGATTCTCCACGTTGTTCTCCTTGCAAAATTTTTTTTATGTTAAATTTGTAGGTCATGTCTTCAACTTCTTGAATTTCTTTTTCTCATCCTTATAGACGAAACCAAGTATTTAGTTCATAATAATAACAAGCAAAAAAGCACATTAATAAGATCAAAACAAAACTATTTATTGTTGAAAATAGGATGGTCAATGTTCAAGAGGGGGGGTGAATTGAACAATTAAAATCTTTTTGAAAACTGAGAAGTTTGAATGAGTTTTCTTATCAAACTATGATTGTAGTGTAAGATGTATACAAAACAACAGATTCAATCAGATTACAACAAACTGTAATTTTAATACTATAGTAGACACTAATTCTTTTTTATTAGAGATAAATTTTGCTAAAGACAAGATTATCACAAACCAAATTGACACAATCAGCCAATGATTAGACAAAGTAGCAAACTAAATACTTTTCAAGGTTAATGAAAATGAACAAGCAACTAAGATTATAAATAGTCAATCAACAAATACAATGTTACAACAGTAATGAACCTGTTCAGAATTTTCTACAATTAAAGTAGTATTTCAACAGAGCAAATTTTTCAATTATATTTCAAGTTACTGAATTTTGATCAGAGATTCAATTTACCAGTATTAAAAACAAGTTTCAATCTAAAGAATTATCAGAATTATGAAAAACCAATTTTATAGTACTACACAGTTGTGCTTCAAGTTAATTCCAGTTTACAGATCAAGAATGAATCCAATATGCTCAAAGAATCACAAGACAATTTGATTGATAATCCAAGTTTGAGAATATTTAGTAAGATACAAAATTTTAATCCTTTAAAATAGATATAAGCCAATTAAAGAAACAACTCGAATGTCAATTTTTCAGTCTGTCCAGAATTTCAACAGATTGTTCTTTAGATTTAACAAATTGTTCTTAATGGCAGAATTCAAATTTTCACAACAGCAGAACGAACTTTAAAAGTGTAAGGGAGAAGAGAATTACACAGATGTTTTTATCCTAGTTCACCCAACCACTTAGGCTACATCCAGTCCCTTACAACCACTTGCAAGGATTTCCACTAATTCAATTGCAGTTTACAAACAAATCACACCAAAACCAATCTTGAACCTACAAGATTGCCTTCTACCCCCTTCTGCAATTCCCCACCACACAAGATGCACACACAACAATACAACAATTGAATTACAAATTTCCTAATTCCAATGCCTAATCTCCCTATTAAGCAAAACCTAATTAAGAAACTATCCAACACACAATACAACTCGAGAATTCACAAACACAACAGCCAATTACAATTAAAAACACCAAAGAAGAATACTTATCTTCCCCAAATGAAGTTGCCAAGCACAATTTTCCAAAATCACGCCATGCTCTTATTAAAGTGTTGAAAATCTTGTTTCCCTTTTTAAAATTGATTGAAAAGTTCTTCTTCTCTATGTATCTTTTTCAAGGAAAGGTTTTCCCCAAATCTTTTAAAAACTGTTTTATCAAAAACTTAATTTTCTCTCTTGGTCATTTTTTGAAAACACACGCTATTGGGTTTTTAAAAAAAACGTGCCAGCCCAAAAGTGTGACAGCCCAAATCTGTCAAGGAATTTTAATAAGTTGATTTTGAAATATAACCTGTTAAATTTTTACTCTGCAACACACTTAGAAAACTTAAATACTTTTTTTTAAATGTAATTTTTCATTTAAACTTGATTAAGAGCAATGTGAGTAATTGACACATTAACACAACCAGATGCATCATACTATAAACCTAAAATTAAACCTATCCAAATCTAGATTATTAAACCACAAAGTAATTTCTTCAATAAATTCTTATGTTTTCTTCATCATTTATTAATACTAAAAACTTATATAATCAACTTATATAGTGAGCTTATATACTCACTCAAAGTCTAATACAATCAATATGTCGTCTTTACACATATCGGTCTTCATATATAGAACTTAGGCTAAAGAAAGTAAAAAAAATAGAATTGTTCAAGAAAAAACCATTAAAACGGTTACAACAAAATTACTTGAAAATATAGTTAATATCAACATTATTAGATGATATCTAATAGATGGCTTTTAACAGAAAATCTTTTATTCTTTTTCATTATACAATCTAATTATCTAATTAAACTCCATAAAAAAAAAATCATCTGTTAAACATAATTTAGAGTCTAAGATTACACTTAAAAATTCATCATTATTTTAATTTATATATTGATATAAGTATAGATATCATGTCCATTACAGGGAGGAATATCAACTAGATTGAAATTTGAAAGTTCAATCAATAAGCAAAAGCATCAAAAACATTATATAATAGATATATGGAAGAAATATAATTCAAAAGAAGTTCAATCAATAAGTTAAAAAAAACAAAAAAAAAAATATGCTATAATAGATATAAGGAAGAAATATAATTAAAAAATGTTAAATTTTTGTGTGTGATGTCAGCGTAACTAGCTGGATACAGGTCTGAAATTGGCACATGAATATGAATAGGAAATAGTGTAATTATTTCTTTATATTTTGTGTAAGTGTGTGAACGAAGTTAATGGTCCGCAGTCTGTTATTACAGTCCCGCCACCCAACTAGGCTAGCAGATACTTAAAGACACTGTTTTCAACTAGGTCAAAAACACTACACGACTTATGTCTTATTACTTATTAATTTTTATTAATAAAAAGTATATTATTTATTATTCATGAAATACATTTTGTATTTCTTTTATTGATGTGGATAGTCAATAGAAAAAAAAAAAACTATACATAGAAGAAAAATGAAAAAAAAAATTTAATTGGAGTAACTCTATAATTAGATTATTAAGAAGATCTACTTCCACGCCATTTGTTTCAATATCTAAAATCAAATATTTGACAATAGATACATTACGTAAGCTTATCACAGACCAATAACCTAAACACAACAATATACACTTTTTTCAAGTCAATAAGATTTTTTTATAAAAATTATCCAAACAATGGTGTAATAGTCTTCTAAACCTTCTAGCATTTCAGAGTTAATAGACTTATACCTTTCACTCAATAAAATTACAACTCTAGTAAGGAGTAATTCACTGTTTAATAACAATAAACATAATATAATGTGACATTATATATATTATGTATCATATAATAATCTATTACAATCATAAGATTTTAAATATAAATTACACACACCTATTATTTTAGAAATGATTTTGTACATGTATCTCTATGTACGTCAACACAAGATCATCAATACGACAAAAATAATCATAAGAAAATAGGGTAAAGCTAATAATAATAAAAATAGTTCATATAATTAATTTACAATGATAATAAAATACATTTATTGTCTATCAAAGACACCAAAAACATTAATTAAATGCTTAAAAATTAGACAATTTTTTTGGAAGATTTGTATTGAATTCCAACATATGAAATTGACACCTTTCATAAAGTATACTATCCATCAAATTGTCCTTTAATTATGATTTCAATTGGTCACCTACATATGATTCATAGCTCCATGTATACTCATTTAGATCTGGTTTAACCTTTATTCTAAAATAGGTGGCATGAACTTCTATCGATTTTCACTCGTTGATAGTATTATTTACATGATTTAGATAATCAATAAAAAGGTTAAATATTTCTTTCATATATTCGACCACTATATATATATATATATATATATATATATATATATATATATATATATATATATATATATATATATATATACGCTATACAGACATATATTGTATTACCTCCTTGTTAAATATTATTCAATAACCACCAATTCATTTAATATTAACTCAATGAACATAATAAAATAAATAAATAAAAAGACATATATTGTATTGAAACTTTTTATATACAATATGCATCCTTTAAAAATAATTTAAATAAGTGAAAATCAGTATTAAGCTATTGAGAAATATCATTTGAGTGACAATATTCAATAGGAAAGAATTAATATGTTTATGTCCTCGTTCAAATTATGAACTCATTTTTGAGTAGTGAGACTCAATATTATTCTAAGAGGAGAGATGATTAACTCAAATTTCTTCATTGATTATACTATAAAAACAATTCAGCGATGAACATATAATTTAAGAAATATTTAGACATTTAAGCAAGGTGTTAAGACATAGACGATCAAATATACGGATAGATAATAATTCAACCCTTATCAATCAATATAATCTTCTTGATATGATTTATGATTTTGATGATAACAAATAATAATTTCTAGTTTATTTAATCATGTCCACTCTAGGTGTGAATCTGGACAAATATATCTTCATGATGAAAGCAAGGCAAGCCAATAAAAGATCATACAAATATTCAAAAATGCAAAATAATTACATGTTAAACGAAGATTAGGCACTATAAAAGATATATAAAGACTACACAAGTCACGAAGAAGATGTAAGAACTTTAGATAACAAAGAATAAGTGATGAAGACAAGAAATGCAAAACACCTAGATGACATCAACGATAAGAAGTAGATATTGTATATCAACATTGACTCAAATTTTCATGTATTCTAACAAAAGAGGATTTTAGTGAAAAGTGTATCGCGCAAACAGGTTGAGTATTATTGAACAAAATGTAGTCAAAAAACAATCATAATTTGATAAAGCATTGATAACAAGGATAGAGGATCTACATGCAAGTGATAATTAGCAACTGTGTAAATATTTTGATCCAAAATTTGGTCAGTATTGAGGTATTTATCATACTTACAAGTTGCCTTTAAGTAAGTTTTTATTAAAATTTATAAGAGTAATGCTTCAAAATCAATTTTAAGGATTTTGAATTTTTTTTCTTAGTTCTATTAAAATATTAGTATTGCATGAAATCAAACAACTTTTTCACATTTGAAAATTGAAATTGCTTGAACAAGGTAAGTCAGAGGCCATGTAAAATCACTACCAAAAAACTGTTGAATAGTGATTGAAATTAGTGATCGAAAAATTCGATCACTATCAATGACCGAATCAGTGATCGAAGAATTTGGTCACTATCAGTATTGAATTAGTGACTGATATTATTGACCGAAAAATTCGGTCACTATCAGTGATTGAATCAGTGATCGAAAAATTCGATCACTATCAGTGACCGATTTAGTGACTACAAATAATAATAATAATAATAATAATAATAATAATAATAATAATAATAATAATAATAATAATAATAATAATAATAATAATAATAATAATAATAATAATAATAATAATAATAATAATAATAATAATAATAATAATAATAACTATTGTATTACTATTATTATAATAATAATATAATAATATTAATAATAATATCACAATTTGGTATAATAATAATAATAATTATAATATTAATAATAAGAATAATAATAACAGTATTATTATTATTATTATATAACAATAATAATAATAATAATTGTAATAATAAGTATAATAATAATCGTAACATGACAGAAAAGCTGATTTGGTCTTATGGTTATTCTATCAAGCTGTTGAGAGATCTTTTACTAAGCAAGAGACAAAGAACAAAGAACCACTTAAATAACCCTAAGAGAACTTTAATCATTTAAATCACTTGTCTAGTAATGTTAGATACCAATTATCTTGACTTAATTGTTCACTAAATTCAATCATTACTTTTATTTTGTAGTTATGTAGCAACCAAAACCTAATTTGGTGGTTTTGGTCACAAATTAGCAACCATTTTATTTGGTAGCTAAAATTTGTGTCTGAATAATTTTTTTTTCTTGTAATGTATAGATAGGGCTCCAAATTCAAATATCGTGTTTTAACTTAGTGTTTTTTCATTCTTCTTCTTTCACATTTTGCTTTTCGTCAGTAATGTCCTTACTATAGTCACCTTTCACTCCAAGTCTGACAATCATAGGAATCTGTCTCCACTGTGAACCGTGAACGTTGCTTGGTTTCACCTCCTGGCCCTTGTCGCTTCTCTATGAAGCAGGTTAATCGTTATATAAAATTGTTTAAAAATGGTTAAAAATTTGTTTTTGATCAAAAGTTTTTAGTGGTAATTTCTTTTATTTATATTTAAGATAGTTGAGTCCTTATATTGTATAGAATTATTACAGATTTTGAATTGTCAAAATTTAAAGCAAAAAATCTTTAATTTGTCATAATTTTTTATAGAGAGCTCGGATTGAAACACGTTAAAAATGAAGTTGTTCAAAATAAGGTAAGTAATGTGATGGATCATCTCCAAAGGGGATTCAAAATCTAAAATATTTCCAAAAGTTTACTATTTACTATTATCTTTTTTATTTTTTAGGATTTTGAGGTATTTTTTTTTAGATTTTTGACTCTTACTTCACATACCTACACTTGTTAAAAAATTCTAAAAATTTTGGTGGTGTTTTCTTGTATCAATTATAGATTTATCAAATCAATACATCTTATATATTTCTTACCTACGTCTATAACACATCACCAGAAGTTCTTACATTGCATAAAATTTTTTATGTTCAATTCTCTTGAACCATTTTTATTAACATGAGTATATTTTATTATTTATAATAACCATACAAGATGTCTTTGAAATCAACCAGGGTAATAAGCTACTAAACATCGCACTTATTCAACTATGAATGATGTAAATATACTTTAAATCTTTATATGTTATTTAGTGAAATGATGCTTACATCATTGGGCACAATCACAATTGAAGAAATTCATCAAGAATGAGTTACACATTTTAGAAATTAGAACTTGTTATAATTTATAAATGTGTGGTACATTGACATTGTTTTTTCATTACTTTTACGATGACTTTAATTTTCCTAAGTTTTCATTTGCATAATTTTTATGTTTGTAAGACAAATTTATTTTCTTGATATTATGATATATTTGTTTCAGGAACGGTTGTGACTTTTTACATTACAACTGATGTAATATGTCTTATTGATTCACATATTAAATCACTTATAGCTACAACTGTTTTCAAATTCTTATATTATATCGGTTATAGCTTATAACCAATGTAATATGTATCATCTTTTTGCTTTTTTAAATACTTTTTTACGTTGAGTGTGTTTGTAACCAATATAGTATTGATATATTTTACATTGATTAAAGAATCAATATAAAACGTCATGGATTTTCTATATCACCTATATCAACATTGATTATAAAATCGATGTAAAAAATCTCCTATAAGTGATGTAATATGTGTTTTTTTATATTAATATTAACTAAAACTAACATTTTATTATTGACTTTAAAGTCTCTTATCAAATATTCATAAAAATAGATCTTTACACATTGGATATACTCTATGAGATTTTATAATTTTTTAACCAATATTCTAGTTCTTGTTACCATTAAAGAATACTTGTATAGGTAAAAACTATTTAATGTAGAAAACTATACATTCCTGTGTAATTCAAAAGTTACAGAAATAATACTAATTTATAATCCATTTGATTATAATCAAAACTTAGAAACTTTTTCCGAATTTATTGAAAAGAAAACTCAATATAATTCAAGAGTTGAAGTGTACTAATATAGAAATATTTTTTTTTTCTCAATCTTTTATCATACTTGTAAATTTCCACTCTTTTAAATCTTTACAAAAGTAATATCATTGTCACAATGTGACTGTCATATTGAACAAAAATCTGTGGACTCCACTAAACTCTTTTGAGAATTAATCTAGTATTTCATATTTTAGTGATATGCAAAGATTATTTTTGAAGTACTTTTTAATTCTTTTATATTATTAATATTTAACATTTGAGAAATTGTGGGTATTGAAAATACTTTGATAGCCTAAATATTTTTTTTGGTCTGACCTCTATAACTCAAGGAAAACAGGCATGAGAAAAAGAAATTAATTACAATTGGTGATTTTCAATAAGTTTTAACAACAAAATGTTGAAAAGAGAGTGTTATCATTCTTAAACAATAGTAATACTATGAGTGAAATTTGAAAGTTTATTGAATATTAAAGAGTGGAACTTTTTGAAATGGCGTATTCTCTTACGATACAATCTTCTATACAGACAAACTTAGATATCCAATTCTTATCTATATGTATGTATACACAAAAAGATGATTATTTTGAGAAATGAAGTGTGATTATTTTGAAGGCTCTAATTCTTTGTTTGTGATGTATTTATGCTATTCCTATTCCTCCTACAAGCCTCCCTGCTCTTCCTATGCCCCAACTAGGGTAGAAGCCAGCCAGCCATATTCGAAAAAAGCCCTTAACATGTGGGTCCCTCCATCATTAAAATAAAAGTAATATCATCATCACTGTGTGGCCATAAAGAGCTATACGACACATGTGGACACAGTACACTGCCCAACCAATCAGACGCCGACAACACATCGTTCATAAACTACTTCCCCTTTCCCAAACCAGAAACCAAAAACCACTTGTCATCAAACCCCAGCTTCAGATATTTTTTCACCACTTCCATATTGTTTCTCACCCTTTATGGTTACCATAACATTGCACACTTCGGCTCACTGTGCTTTCCCATGACACCACTCTATTCCTGTCCAGAAGAAGAAACATCCATGAACTAACATTCCCACCCTCGCTTCACCATATTTGCCACCCTTTTACCCTTGCTTCTTCCGTTTTTCCTTCCTTTTTCCTTCTTTGGCAACTGGGTTTCCCTCCTTCAAAAAAAGCCAAAAAATTACTAATTGGTTAAGTCACTAGGTCTATATATAACTCACACATAAATATTAAAGAAAAAAGAAAAAAGAACAACTAAGATGGGAAGGGGTAGGGTACAGCTGAAGAGGATAGAGAACAAGATCAATCGCCAGGTAACTTTCTCCAAAAGGAGAGGTGGGCTGCTCAAGAAAGCTCATGAGATCTCTGTACTCTGTGATGCTGAGGTAGCTTTGATTGTCTTCTCTCACAAAGGAAAGCTCTTTGAGTATGCAACTGATTCATGGTAATCAAAATGCCCTATATTATATTATAACAAATATACATATATGTATGCATATTAACCATACATACATACATATATGTATATATATGGATCTATCAAGTATATTATGTGTGTTGGTCGTTAATTCAGAGGATGTAAACATATATACGTAGTATATATGCATTCAGTTTTCCATTGAGTCTGGAATTATTTTGAAGTATTATTTTATTCTTATTTTTCTTGCCTTTTTCACTCTTTGCGCATGATAAGGGCTTTGGTTTGGGGTTCAAAACTTCAAAGGAAACTTCATTCCTCTTCTTTATTTTGTTAATACTTGTTTTTGTTCATATCAAGCCTCGTTATAATTTATATTGATTGTGCATAGATAGATACAAAGCCAGTTGATCCAGTTTTTTTTTTTTTTTGGAAAGGAG
>Ga0209700_100992_pt1 | contig 57325 bp, 28 predicted proteins | sample SiratroredBW_FD_187528 | JGI IMG/M metagenome (GOLD analysis project Ga0209700, IMG submission 187528) | Root nodule microbial communities of legume samples collected from California, USA - Siratro red BW (SPAdes) (version 2) | ecosystem: Host-associated > Plants > Roots > Nodule | place: USA...
ATATATATATATATATATATATATATATATATATATATATATATATATATATATATATATATTAGTTGATATAAATATATAAACTCTGTCTTTATAGTGTTTAAAGAATATTTAAATTTACGTATATGTTGGTTTTCACTTGACATTCAATATTTACTTTTATACATAGGTTTAAGTTTTAGGATGGGATAACTTAATTTAAAATATTGTTCTGATATATAATCTCTCCACGTAGATCATGTCTCAAAATATCAATAATCATATAACACGAGTTGCTAAATTATCGTCAGGATAAAAACATTATATTAAATATGTATTTCTTAAAATAATAATTAATTCTAATTTTTTAAAATTACTTTATATAAATATATATACTACTTAGTCAAATATACACCTCTCATTAAATTAGATGTACTCGTAACATCAAATCAGATATAAACCTAGTGAAGTCAAGATATTCACTACAAACTAACATAGTTAATACCAAGCCATTGAAATTTATACCATTCCGAATATTAATACATCAATCCTGTCACTAAAAGTAACACATCCACGAAAGATCACACAAAGACCAACACACACAAAATTTTATATATATATATATATATATATATATATATATATATATATATATATATATATATATATATATATTATTTTTCAGTTTCAAAGAAAAAAAAAAGACTTAGAGAGATAAAATTTATAATTAACAGAGAATAAAAATATATATTCTTTATTAAATTCATTTTTGCTAAAGTTATCACATCTTACAAATGAATTAATAATTCAATGTAATAATAATCTTCAATCATATTACATTTTAATTTTGAAAATTATAAAATAAAACAATAATTCTAGTTTATTTGTAAAATTTAAATAAAGCAAAGTCAATATTTTATTATATCATTATATAGAAAAAAAAATCTATATAATCGCCCAGCACCTGTCACAATTTTTCTTATCAATAATAAAAAAGGATAAAAAAAAAAAACACTAACTCTAGTTACACAAAAGCATCAGCAAGTAACATTTGCTGCTAACATTCCAGACCCTCCAATAAGAGTTCACTAGGCTCCAAATGTTGCTAGTGTGATAAAATTGAGAAAGAAAAATGCAAATTGATTTAACAGAAAAGCTTAAAAGATCAAATCAGAAATATATGTTGGACTATATAATTACATATATATTTAAAAGGACTAATAATGTTTGTGGCGAGAATATTTACACATACATGGGCATTTAAAAAATCTATTTAAATTTTAAAAGACATTTTTTTACTTAGTCTCATTGAGAAAATGTTTTCCTCATCAGAATAGGTGAGTGAATTCCAAATTAAAGGCACTGGGTGTGAGAGTGGTAGCCGCGTTTTGTCGCTATGCTATGCAGTTGGAATCTCAACCAATAAACTTTGTCACTTTGCGCTAGGAATCTTGGTTTATCAACACAAAAGCATCTTGAACCACCATATTAAATTAATGAATTAATAATCTTGATTAATGAAGCATCTTAATTAAATTAAACCAAGGGAGAAAACCAAACAAGGGACGAGGGAGAGAGACAAAGCACGATCATGAGCAATCCCCTGAACCTAACATCCAACCTCCTCTTCTTCATCTTCCCCTTGATCATCTTCTACGCAGCCTACACATTCTCCACACTCCAATCAAAGCAAACCAATCTCATATTTTACGTTCATGATCACTTCACCGGCGACCACGCGACGGCGACTACGGTGGCCGGAAAGACTGGACCTACCTCCAGCATCCTAAAGTTTGGCACTGTGGCCATTGTGGATGACCCAGTTACAGAAGGACCCAATATCGATTCAGCACTCATTGGTAGAGCTCAGGGTATGTACATAAATTCGCAGCTTGATGGGAAAGGCTTGTACATGGTTTTCTCTGTGATCTTCACCTCTGGGGAATTCAAAGGTAGCAGCTTGGAGATTCAGGGATCTGATCTATTCACAATGAAGGAAAGAGAGTTCGGAGTTGTGTCTGGCACTGGTTATTTCAGGTTTGTGAAAGGGTACGGGATTATGGAAACTCAGTTCATGGATATAGCTACTCTTAGGGCCACTCTTAAACTCAATGTAACAGTCAAACATTACTAAGAAATCTCTGTTATGTTTTCTAGAATTTAATTTGTATTGTCAAAACACTTCCAACTATAAGACATTATTTTGTGTAATAAAGAAATTAGTTTGATTCAGATTCTAAGCAAAAAAAATTTCTTGATACAACACATCCTTTTGTTCACGATAAATTAAAGTATCTTATCCTACACAAATATTGTAAAATTTAATTTGATTTAATACACAGCTTGGTTATTACATTATATATGAGCTTCTCTAGAAGTCTCTTCTATAATTTTATTTATTAAAAGTAATATTTGCTTATTGATGTATTATTCATAAATGGAATTTGAACCGTGTTTAGTATGTTACAAATTCCTTCGTTGCTATGAACATGGGGAAAAAGAGATCAAGGCTGATTATTGTATATATTCCTCTCTTTTTTCTCATGGAAATTGGAAATTTTCTTTAACTTTAATATTTAGATACGTTAAAATTTTCCACAACAATTTTTTTAGATGAGTTAAATTTAGGATTTAAAAGATATTCGGATAAGTTGAAACATTACAACTACAGGATTTGATTTTGTTTTTCCTTCTCGCGTTAAGTACTTGGACTTTCTTGTGTTCTACAGATTACAAAAAGACGTATTTTTAATCTTTATATTTTTTACTTAATATTAGGTTCCTAATTACTATAGAAATCATCATGTGTTTTTAGGTTCGAAGATCATATTTATCAATATGAAAAACCTACATTAAAAATTTAATGACACTTTTTTTTAACCGTGATATGATAAAAATATTTTTAATATGTTCTTAACATCATGGTTAAAAAATATTTTTAATAATATAATATTTTCTAATTGAATGATATACACTGCAGTATATTATAATTAAATTCTCTATATAAATAACACATGTGTACTTTTAAATTATTATTGTTGGCAGATAACTGTTAAAAAAACAATGTTTTCTTCACTTTGGATGATACATATATAAAAAATTAACGTTTTTTTAATATTCTTAACATATTTTTACAATTACATAACTTTTTATAAGTCTTATTTGATAACATATATATATTTTAAATTTTTTAGATTGGTTTTTCATTTTTTTTACGACTCCATCATTCCCTTAACAAAGAATAAAATAATATAAGTTTTTAACAGAAAAAAATGTAGATATAATTAATTATCTTTTCTTTAAAGTTTTTTTCATTTAAATAATAGATTATTATTCGAACGAAATTATTCTCCTATTCAGAGAAGATAAGTAACTAAAATAAAAATATCTTACTCAAGTAACATATATTCAAAAAAATACTATTAAATTGTTGATTATATATGTGTGTATTAAGTCTGAAGACTTAATAAAATTTTAGATTTTACTGATAAAATAATATTAAAAAATCAAAATCATTGTTACTTAACAAGATAGATAAAAAACAATCGTGTCATGTAAGATTGTTACATGAGATTTATATTAAAGAGGTTAAATTGTAAAACAAGTGTTAACCTTTAAGTTTGTTGTTTTAGATATTATATGGATAACATGTGTATTTTTTTAGGCTTTATGTAAAATTTCTCATTTTGATCATATAGATTATGAATTTGAATATATTATATGGATAAAAATTTCTCATTTCAATCCTATAGATTATGAATTTGGAAGGGAAGAAAGCTGTAAAAGATTTAATATATTTGCTTATGATGTTCTTTTGTGTTGGATGTACATATATTTACAATATATATGACATTTTAATAGAATTAAAAATATAATATTGAGATGTTATGGAATGTTCTACTAATCTTATATTATTCATAATTTTATATAGTTTTTTTACGGTGTAGGTTAAGTTATAATTTTACACTACAATTATTAGTTATATTAAAATTTGTTAAAATCAAACAACATATACCAAATTATTTTAGATTAGCATTTAATTATATATACATATACATACATATATATATATATATATATATATATGTATATATATATATATATATATATATATATATATATATATATATATATATATATATATATATATATATATATATATATATATATATATATATATATTAAAATACACCTCAGTGTTATGTAAGAATAATAAATTTGGACTGTGTTAAAATTATAACAGAATAAAAAAGATCTTAATTAAATAAATTTTTCATTTAAATTTAAAGTTATTAAATAATATAATAGTTTATATAGTATAAAATAACACATTATACCAATTTATTTTTTTTAACCTATATATTGCATTATTAAATAATTTTTAATTATATATTTTTCAAATTTTATATCCTTATAATTGTAAATAAAATCATGTTATTAATAATCATATCTCCCGTTACATGTTATTTTATTTATGAGAACAGAATATTTTTAAAATAATATCAATAAAAATAAATTTGTTTATTACCTAAATAGAATATTTTTTTTGCATTCAAACTTCTTAATCTCAGCCTCATTTAAGATAAATCAAGCATGACAAAACAACATCTCGATATATTATGTGTTTTATTAATTCAAAGTATGCATCACATCAATTTTATATACAGTGTTATCAAAGAAGCTTCGATTTAATAGAAGTTCTTCTAATGTGTTTTATTCACGGGAGATAAAGTTCACACTGTTGACGGTCATGATTGAATGACTACTTTTATTTTTATAAATTATTTGAAGTTGTGAAATACAATTAAAGATTAGGATTTAAAGTCTACTTTAAAAGAAAAAACACATATTATCTAAAGTTGGTGTATTTTTTTTTCTATATCTCAATCACTTATACCTTAATTTAATGCATCTTAATTATAGTGAAGTGTAAAATATTTAATTTAATTTTAATATTTGATATTAAAAATTTTTATGTAACAATGCATCTTAGATATATTTACTATACAAAAGATAACAGATTCATAAGACACACATATATATATATATATCAATACCACGTGACTTATATATTTCATTATTTAAATATCTAACACTTAAGCACAATAATAAATAATATATATAATCATGACTCACCTTTTAAGCAATATTAACTTATAGAACATATTTTCTTACTACCGATCCATAATATTTTTATTCCCAACACTTTTATACTATACAAAATACTCAAAAATGTTATTTACGATAATATATATATATATATATATATATATATATATATATATATATATATATATATATATATATATATATTCATTCAATCACCACAAAATAAACATACTCAAATTTTTAATCATATAGATAAATTCTTTTCACATATATATAGAATATCAATTTAAATAGAATACACTTAATTCCCTTTATTCAAGGATACCATGCCCATTATCAAAATTCTCCACTATGGATAATCTAAAATGTAATTCTTAAATTAAAAACATTTATCCTCAAATACAACTAGAAGAGAGGAAGAAGAAAGAAAAATAAAATTCTTTTTATAAATTTAACCACCTAGATTAAAGATTTATCGGTTTAAGTTTACTCATTATTTTACTACCTCTTCAAAGAGTTAAGAAAGTAAAAATATTCAGAAATATAAACTTGCAGATGAAACACATGTAGTCCTGATTCATTTAAACTTTATTTCTATTAAATTAGTTCTTAAATATTTGTTTTTGTTTTAAATTATCTATAGTGTAAATATTTATGAATAATTAATTTTCTCATAATAAATCTATTAATAATTATTTTGTTCATAATTAATTTACCTTTCATAAACTTAATAAATAATGAATGAAGAGTGTAGCAAATATATATTTACTGAGAAAGTAAGAGTAGTTTAATAAAAATATTTATTATTTTATCAATAGTATTTAAGTGTTGCTATGGTCTAAAAATAATATTAAAGTCGAAACAGATGTGATAACTTTGTAATACAAAAGCGTGGGCCACTCAATGTACGTTTTTATTATATTTTAGACTAAGACCTAAAATAAAAAATTAAAAAAATAAAATTTGGGGTGTGATTCACCACGCACGAGATAACATAACACAACCAGTCACTGCCTCCTTCTCCAAAGACCAACTAGGCAACTGCTTCTGCCAGTGCTCACCCCACCTTCTGTTTCGCAAAACGGAGAGAGAGAGAGAGAGAGAGAGTTATGGACATTGGACAATTAGAATGTATGTATGTGGATGAGGTTTTAACCACTCATAATAATGGTGACTCACAAGCTACGCTAACTACCCTTCTCACGTGACCGCTCTCGTTCATGTCTTAATTTCGTTTCATTTGGTTATATATAAAAGTTAACTCCTCTCTAGCATTCATCTAAATTCTAGCAACTCACTCCATTCAGGTACACTCTCTCTTCCAATCTCAGATCTCCTTTCACCATTTCCTTCCATTCTCAGTTCACCAATCTCATCACATTTGTCTCTTCGCTGCTCCCTAATCTGCTTCAATTTCATTTCTCTCGTTCTTTCTTTCCCCAATTTCAAAACTCACATTATGCACATTCACGATATCATCTTGTTCCTTCGAAAATTTGTGTGATTATGTGGAATCGGAATTTCGGATCTGGCGAGTTGCAGTAATTATGTTGGATCAGCGTTAGATTTTATAATTTTTTTCTTGAATCGAACTTAATGCCTAACGTCACGTCCATCTTGTCAGGGTAGCTGTTTGGTGGTGATTTAAGACTCGGTTAGGTTTCGGTTTCATTTACTCACTCCTTTGACAAATTCGCTTCTTCGTTAATTTGTTTATTTTTTTTTTTAGAAGTTAGGAATTTAATGATGTAATTTTGCATTGCCTTTTCTGTGGTTATATTAGAGTTTGGAACGCGTGTTGTTTTTCTTCGTAAATGCCTACGCTGAGTGGTTTCTTTTCTTGCTTTTCAAGTTTCAGAGGTTTCACATTCTGGTCTGTTTGCTCTATTCGTTTTCCTTGCGTGCGTTTGATGATAACGTCATGACATGCATGACACGTAGATTTTTTCGCATTTTGAATTTGGTTGATCTGCTTATGCTTTTGTTAATCAGTCCCGTGATCCTAGAGCTGTTATATAGTATAACTATTAGGCTAAAGAGTCAATAAGTCATTAGAGTGTTGTGGTTATTTTTTTATTGATTTATCTTTAAGAATTTAACTGTCTTGCTGCTTAAAATTGAAATAGTTGATTGATACTGAATCCTGGAGAGAGATTTCGATATCTATAGGTGATTTTTGAGAGAATTTTAGATGTCTTTTGCTATTTTTCAATTATTGCTTTATATCGTATCTAGTTTCTACTGCATATAGAGAGTAATGCACTAGTATATGTTGTCAGATCTATCTGTTTCTTCCTCATGGCCACTGGACAACTATTCTCGCGTACTACACAAGCTTTGTTTTACAACTACAAGCAACTTCCCATCCAACGGATGCTTGACTTTGACTTTCTTTGTGGTGTGCATCATCAATTTTATTATTTTAAATCCTTATTACAATTCGAGAGTGACGGTAGCAAATTGTAGAGCTACATTAATGTGTTTTTTAATATTAATGGAAGATCCAATTTTTTTATTCGCAGGTAGAGAAACACCATCAGTTGCTGGGATAATTAATCCTGGTTCCGAGGGATTTCAAAAGCTCTTTTTTGGTCAGCAGGAAATTGCCATCCCAGTTCATGCAGAGTATGTGTTTTGTGATTCACAAATTGTCTCTTTTTTGCTTTCAATTTGGACTTGGTGAACCGAACATAGTTAAGAGTTGTTTTCCTCCCTTCATTTTTGTGGTCTCTTTACCGCTTGCACATGCCGCTGGAATACCAAGTAACCTGTAATGAAAGGAAATTCTTGTTTGTTTAAGTTTATGCTGACTTATTTTTCAGTATTGAAGCAGCTTGTGCTGCACACCCTACTGCTGACGTGTTCATCAATTTTGCATCGTTTAGAAGGTTGGTATTGCTATGATCATGGCTATTCTTTTTTAGTCCAGGAGTATCTTATTGCATGGTATCATGAAATAATTTGATATACTTGCAGTGCGGCTGCATCCTCCATGACTGCTTTAAAGCAGCCGACAATTAGAGTTATTGCTATTATTGCTGAAGGTGTACCTGAGTCGGACACTAAGCAATTGATAGCTTATGCTAGGGCAAACAATAAGGTGAGAGAAGAAATGGAAATTCAAATTAAATAAACAAACTTCATAGCTAAATAGAATAGGCTGGAAATACTAATTTTAGAGATGATGTTGTGCTAGGTTGTTATTGGTCCAGCCACTGTTGGAGGAATTCAAGCTGGTGGTTTTAAGATAGGTGACACTGCTGGAACAATTGACAACATAATTCAGTGCAAGCTCTACCGGCCTGGATCTGTTGGATTTGTTTCTAAATCTGTATGTAGTTATTCATTTTCCAGTTTATGTCTTAGTGTTGTTCCATCTAACCTTTCTCTTGTTAAGGATATGATATTTTTATCTAGTACTACTTTGAAAGAAGGAGAGATACTTTTTTATTAATATATTGGTTAGCACTCAGTCTCGTAGATTTCATAGTGGAAATTATGGTTGTGGAGTGATATATCGATTTAATATCGAAGTGCAGTTCTGCTTAACAGTGAAATTGGTAGTAGTAAACCTGTGTGATAGGATTCTGTAACGGTACTAGCCAGCATTCGCTCACCCCTTTCTGTTGGTAAGTAGTAGCACCAGCTTGTACAGCTAAGATGATGTGCTTACATTTTGATAGTGAAACTACGGTTATCTAATGTTGGATTACCAAACAGCTAAGAAATTTGGAATTTTAGCTTTATTTCTTTTGGCATTATCTATTATTTATACAACAATGGTTTTGAGAGAAGAAAAAACTATTGAATCGCAGGGTGGGATGTCCAATGAATTATACAACACTATTGCCCGTGTGACTGACGGAATTTATGAAGGTACTGCCAGGGTGTATGTTGCTGTATTTCTTTAACGATAGGTTTGAATTATATTTTAATGTTCTGTCTTGCTACAGGCATTGCCATTGGCGGAGATGTTTTCCCAGGTTCCACACTCTCTGACCATGTTTTGCGGTTTAACAACATACCACAGGTAAAATTTCTTTTTCATCTTGGTTACTGTACAGAATATCTGCAACTCATAAAGAACTGTGAAGAATTTGGAGCCTATAATTTTCTTGTGAATGATCAGTCTGTATTTACATCAAACGTCAGGTTAAAATGATAGTAGTACTTGGGGAACTTGGTGGGCGAGATGAGTATTCTCTGGTGGAAGCCCTAAAACAAGGGAAAGTGACAAAACCAGTTGTTGCCTGGGTTAGCGGAACCTGTGCACGACTCTTCAAATCTGAAGTACAATTTGGTCATGCTGTATGTCACTGGCTCATTATTTTTGACTAATTTTCAGTTACATTTATAATAAGGGAGGCGAATTCCTGATGTTCATTGGCAAATTTATAAATCAGGGAGCAAAAAGTGGTGGTGAGATGGAGTCTGCTCAAGCAAAGAATCAGGCACTAAAAGAAGCTGGAGCTGTTGTTCCCACTTCATATGAAGCTTTTGAAGCTGCAATAAAGGAAACATTTGACAAATTGGTTAGTTTATCTCGAAATTTTCTCTCTATAACTGATATTTTTTCCTTGTCTCCATCTCCCATAAGGAGCAATATTTTAAAGAAGTCTCGTCAGTTTTCGAGATTAGCCCTGAATATCGTGGTTGTTTTTTCTTTTGCTAGGTTGAAGAAGGGAATATCGCACCTATTAAAGAGTTTACTCCTCCACCAATCCCTGAGGACCTAAACGTTGCAATCAAGAGTGGAAAAGTACGTTCTCCAACTCACATTATTTCCACCATCTCTGATGACAGAGGTATGTTGGGATCCATCAAGTTTGTTAGTTGTAACATGGAAATGTGGTTTCCCAAGACACATTTGATAGCTAAATCAAACTTGTCTTCCATTATTTTCCAAAGGTGAGGAACCCTGCTATGCTGGTGTACAAATGTCTACCATTATTGAAAATGGTTATGGTGTGGGGGATGTTATCTCTCTTTTGTGGTTCAAACGTAGCCTTCCCCGTTACTGTACTCAATTTATTGAGGTATACTATTCATGCTCCAGTTTGCAGAGCTTTTCTTAAATCTTGTTCTCCCTTTCTTTTTATGCATGTCTATCTTAAGCATGTGAAACTGTCTATGCTCATGCTCTTTTTCAAGACTATCATTGTACTGTTCGCTTTTCATATAGGTATAGTAAAATATTGATATCATCTTCTAGCTTATATTTTTCTGATGCATTACATTCGTGATGATCAGATATGTATCATGCTGTGTGCCGACCATGGTCCTTGTGTCTCTGGTGCTCACAATTCTATAGTAACGGCAAGGGCTGGGAAAGACCTTGTATCCTGTCTTGTATCGGGTAAACAGTGGACTCTAGTCTTTCTAATGCTGAAGTATGCTTGTTATGAGCAACCGTGTCTGTGCACTAATATTCCATTAAATGGTCTCTAATATTTTTCATTTGGCATTCTTGGTTCCTAACATTATGAAACAGGCTTGCTTACAATTGGTCCTCGATTTGGGGGTGCCATTGATGATGCTGCTCGCTATTTCAAGGATGCTTATGACAGGGTATGATTAATAGGCTTTTCCTGTGAAGCTAGCTATCCAACTATAGTTTTAACCTGCGATACCGCGCATTTTCCTGTTACAGAATCTTACACCTTATGAATTTGTTGAAAGTATGAAGAAGAAGGGCATCCGTGTTCCTGGAATAGGGCACAGGTAGTGTGTATACTTGTGTTTTCATTTACTAATTTTTTACTATTTGTTTTTGTTTTTGTATCTTTGAAAATCTAAATGTATGGATCGTGGTTGTTCTGTAAATTAGAATTAAGAATAGGGATAACAAAGATAAGAGAGTCGAGCTGCTACAAAAGTTTGCACGCACACATTTTCCATCTGTGAAATACATGGAGTATGCTGTTGAAGTTGAAGACTACACCCTCACCAAGGCAAATAACCTAGTTCTAAACGTAGATGGTGCAATTGGGTCACTTTTCTTGGATCTTCTAGCTGGTAGCGGAATGTTCACCAAACAAGAGGTTGACGAAATTGTTGGGATTGGCTATCTGAATGGGCTTTTTGTTTTGGCACGCTCCATTGGTCTGATCGGGTGAGTTTCATTTTGATTGTCTTTATTTGTCAGGAAGAGCGTTTTTTTTAAGTAAATAACAGATATCATTTTTGGGTGTACACAATTAAAACTAATTCATTTTTCATTAATTGATCTTTTTCAGGCATACCTTTGACCAAAAGAGATTGAAACAGCCACTCTACCGCCACCCATGGGAAGATGTTCTGTACACAAAATGAGGGGTTCTGTATCGCTGGAAGAACTTTGCTATGCTTCAAATCAGCAGTCTTTCGGGAAATCATGCATCACGCTGGAATGATTTGTTTTTCAGTTGTTAACTAGTGTACGCGGCTTATTGGTATCTAGCTGTTTGTAAGTTGTATTAGAAATTCCTTTAAGAAATAACTTGGTTAAATTAAAATTATTCTTCTTGCTCTTGATGAAGATGGTCTCTGTTATACCATAGCTTCAAAGAAAATTGGTCACCGAGTCCGAGGACTTTTGTGCATTACTCTGCTATTTTGGCAAAAATTCTGATCATCATAAACTTGTATGATTTATTTATGCTAATAACAACTCTAAGTAGACCATAAAAGATGCCCCAATTATTTTCAAGTTCTTGATCATTTGTTTGGTTCAATAAATGTTGTTGAAGAAAATAAATAAAATGGATTTCAAAAGCTTGGGCATTGAATTTCAAATTTAAGAAACTGATACAGGTCAAAATGATCTTAATTAGTATGCCTTCAATCTTAATAATTTATTTGAATGACATAAATCTTCCTATTCTCTATTTCACACCAAAGTGAACTTTCAAACCCTGTCTGAAATGTAACTCTAACTATATATTTACTTAATACTTTTTCTTCTCTGCCTCTATTTATTTTTTATATATTTTTATTTCTGAAATGACATAAATCTTTCACTCTTCTGTCTTTTTTTTTTTCATTTATATTATTATAGTATTACAATTTCTACACTTGCAAGTTTTGTAATAATAATTATTGTATTTCCTCTCTTGAGGAATATTTATTCCTAAATGAGGATAGGATGTCAGGATTCTTCTCCACTCTTTTTATCTTTTCATGCCTCCTAAAATTGTGTGCGTGCACTCATTGACGTTGAAGAAAACAATGTAAAATAATATTTTTTACTACTACAAATTTTAATAAAATGTCAGACTATTATTTATATTTATAATTCTTAATTCTTAGCTTTCATTCTCATCTAATTATTATTCTTTATTCTCAACTTTTAATTTTCATTTTCATAAAATTAATATTCTTAATTCTTAACTTTTATTTTTGAATAACATTTAAAATGATTATTTAATCATCTACTAGGGTGTCATATACTAACAGTAGAAAATATTAATTTGAGGTTCTTAAAACATAAAAAATTAAAACAAATTTCTCGAAGAACTAAAATAAAACAGAAGTGCACACAAAATATTTTCTTGTAATGGAAAACAAAAAGTAGTTTTAATGCAAGTTGTATAAGAATAGGAAAATTATAAAGTAATATATATGGACATAAATTCAATAATAAGAAACAAAATTCATAGTCACTCTAACAAAAGTTACATTAAACCATTTAATTTAAATAAAAAAAAGAGTTACTTTTCTCTATCTTGATTTTGGAAAGTAAATACAGTATGTATTTGATTTAGACAGTTTAAGGCAACAAATTGGTGATATCCTTTTCGACACGTCTGTCCTTTTGATATTACTTAGCTACTTCAATGGCGGCTCTATATGTTTAGTATCTCAAAACATTTCTATTATGTTATTTTACTTACACAACTGAAAATAAATAAATAATATAAAAATGTTAGTGTTTTGGTTTAGAAAAAGATAATATTTTCTTTTCAATTTTTTATCTTATCATAATGTTGGGTGTAACTATACTTACACTTATTAAATTATATTTAATATGTTAAAAGGATATCAAATATATTTCTTATTATTATTATTATTATTATTATTATTATTATTATTACTTCTTTTATGGACACTGGGTAACAGATTCAATTATAATGTGTCAGTCCAATGAACATACCCAAAATGTATAAAAAAAAGTATCTTGTTCCTTGCTCATTTGAGGTTTCATTCAATTTTACTTTATGATGAGTAATCACAAATTTTGCAAACAAGGAAAAAATAAAAACAGGTAAAAAAATGTGTCTGAACCGAATTAAAACAAGTGGAGTCCTCCTGAAGAGAAAAAATAGCATGCTCCACGGAATAAAAAAAAAAAAGGCGCTGGTGTGAGAATGAACCAATACAATGAAGCGACTCAAAAGTTTTTAAACCAAAAAGACAGAGTACGTTAGGAACATAAAGCACACCCAGAAGAGAGAGTGGACACACGCGCGTCGTGGATTGGTCCAACACCAAGAACTCGAAAGAAAAAACGTACCGTTACCTCCACGCGCAGGATCGCGAGTAGGGTTTCCTTGGTCTACTTTTATGATGTAATAATAATGAATAACTTTTCTTTTGGTCCAAATAGCTGGATTCAGATATTAACGATGAGATAGAGAGTGGAAAGAAAAAGAGTTGAAGTAAGAGTAAGCAAAGGCAAAGGAGAAGAAAAAAAGGAAAAGAAAAAAGTAAGAGTGAAGAATATAGGTAGAGATAATAGAGATAGAGAGAGAGGAATAGGTTGTTGTTTTTGTTTTGATGCTTTATTGACTCTGTTGAGAGATAAGACGGAACTTGAATTGAAAATTTATTGCAATCTGTGTGTCTAATCAATTTATTTATGAGCTATATGTGTGGGTAGCTTCTAGAGAGAAGGAAGATGAATGTTGTTGTTGTTGCGGTTGCTTGTTGTTAGTGGATAGATACAGATATCTGAAGAGGACGATAGCAATAGCGTGTGATTGTGATTGTGATTGGTGTTGCAATGGGAACTCCACCAACGGAAGAACTCGTGAAGAAGATCCAACAGTTAGAAGAAGGACAGGCGCACCTGAAGCAAGAAATGTCAAAGCTCAAACTCTCCGATGTGAGACACGGACATCGCCAGAGGTCGCACTCCGTCTCTCCGCAGCGTTCCAGGTTGGGCGCTCCGCCGAGGAGGCGGACCGATGCACCGGCGGCTGCGTGGAAGAGAGGTTCGTGTTCCTTTAAACAATCCTCGCCGCTGCAGAGAGAGAGCCGCGGCGGTGGCGATCCTCAAATTCTCGGCGGAGGAGGAGGAGGAGGGGAAGGAGAAGGTGCTATTCCGCGCCGTGGTCCTTCCGCCGTGAATTTCACGGAACGGCAGTATCTTAATATTTTGCAGTCAATGGGACAGTCTGTTCATATATTGGATCTTAACTGTCGCGTAATATACTGGTCAGTCATTTGTCTCAATGCGCATGGTTTTCTTTTTATCTGTTTTACTATTAAATTCTGCGTAATTTTTCTATTCCGTAACGGTGATACTTAATGAAGATGTAATATATGGATGTATTGACTTTTATAGCAACTTTCTCATTTAACTTTTTCAAAATGAGATGCATGAGTTAATTTTAGTGCATGAGAGCAAGTCGGATGAGTTTCCTTTTCTGTGAATACTTAGGGAAAAGCTTCTTACTACAAATGCCTGTGGAGAGAAGTGTCTTCCAATAAATATTTATGGCAAATTTTCTCAAAGCTTATTAGTTCTTTGCTGGAAAATGGATGTGCTGATTGTGTTTGAGGTTTGATACATTGTTTACTGTTGAGCATGTGGTGTTGTATGGTGCTGATTGCGTGAATTCAGGGAACCTGTATTAAAAGCTTGTTCTGAGAAAAAAAAAAATGTGGTTTGGGAAAATTTTGCAGGAACCGTAGTGCGGAAAATCTGTATGGTTATACAGCAGAGGAAGCTTTAGGGCGGGATGGGATTGAGCTGCTTGTAGACCCTCGGGATTTGGGCTTGGCCAATGATACAGTGAACCGTGTGATGCTGGGAGAGAATTGGACGGGGCAATTTCCGGTCAAGAATAAGATGGGAGAGAAGTTCTTAGCTGTAGCGACTAATACGCCTTTCTATGATGATGATGGAAGCCTAGTTGGGATAATTTGCGTCTCTTGTGATTCACGGCCCTTTCTTGAAATGAAAGTTCCGATGTCTGGTGTAAGGAACAATGAGTCAGATTTGGACTCGGGCGGAACTCGATCTAGAAGTAGCATTACGAATAAACTTGGCATTGACAGTCAGCAGCCACTTCAAGTTGCTATTGCGTCAAAAATTTCAAATTTGGTTTGTGACATAACTTTCTTGCTTCTGTAATTTTAGTATGCCGTGGTGTGTCTTGACTCTTGACATCTTTAATCGTTAAACAGGCATCAAAGGTGAGTAACAAAGTAAAGTCAAGGATCTGGACGGGAGAAAATAATGTGGATCGTGAAGGTGGGAGCGGTGAAAGTCATCATTCTGAGCATAGTTTGTCGGAATCTGTTCTTTCGGACCAGAGAGAGGATGCTAATTCCAGTGGAGCTAGCACCCCCAGAGGTGATGTGCCACCGTCCCATTTTGGTGTGTTTTCTCATGGCGAAGAAAAATCCCAGGGAAAATCTTTGAGAGAGTCTGGTGACGAGAGTGAAGGAAAATCTATTCACAAAATCATACCTGCTAAGGCTGAAGCCTGGATTCAAAGGAAAACATTATCATGGCCATGGAGAACAAAGGACCGAGAAGGTTCAGATGGATCAGAGGGAAGCAAAGTTCGTGTTACTGGGCCCTGGAGACAGAATGATCGAGAAAATGAATCAGTTAATCAGAAGATTCTTTCTTCTGGCTTGAAGCAAGAAAACCAGGGAGGTGAGAGTAATCGCCCTAATAACAATGAGGCTTCAGGATCCTGGTCCTCCTTTAATGTTAACAGCACAAGCAGTGCCAGCAGCTGTGGGAGTGCTGGCAGTTGTGCTGTCAATAATAAAGTGGATGTGGACACTGATTGCTTGGATTATGAAATTTTGTGGGAGGACCTGACAATTGGAGAACAAATTGGGCAAGGTGAGACATTCTTAACTAAAAGGGCAAACTTGACAACCTAATCCTTTGATAACATCTATGCTTTAAGAACAAAAAATATTTTATGTTTGAAATGCTGTTCGTTTCTTTCTAAGCTCTCATAATTTATTATGCCAATGCTTGCAAACCCAAATATAAGGTTAGCAGTGGTTATTATACCTTTTATGCTGTTCACATAAGTGTTTCCTTTTCCAAATTGCAGGTTCTTGTGGAACTGTATATCATGCTCTGTGGTATGGATCAGTATGTACTTTTCTCTTGCTGCAATTATTTTAATTTCATGCATTATAGATGATTTTTCCAAGAATTTTACTCCAACTTAGATTTCTTTTATGCATTCTTTTCCTTGCCTTTTTGGGGTTGCAACTGGAAATTAATAGCATTAAGTATACCAATATCCTTTATTGTGCTAATTCAACATTCTTGAGTTAAGGCATCATAGAATTGCTGGTTGTCCTGACGGCAACTCTAAGCCAGACAACGTTAGAATGTGTCTTTTGTAGGCTGACAACCTACTTTTCTTCTGACTGAAATTCTGATGTCAACTTATATTTGGGTTTTTGCAGGATGTTGCCGTTAAAGTTTTCTCGAAGCAAGAATATTCAGATGATGTGATACAGTCCTTCAGACAAGAGGTATGCTTTCCTATAGCCTAATTTGCTTATTATTAGTGAGGTAGTGACAAAGGTTTAGAAAAACAACTATTGTTGCTAATGTAATTAGGAGAGAACAATTTGACTAAAACATAATAGTTTTCCTTACTTTGAAGTTTGCTTAATTATTGCACAGTTGGGAGGGAAATGTCATACTTGTTGCTTTCACTTTTTTAATACCATTTATGGATTTTATGAGACACACAAACTCACATTCAAGTTGGGCATCATAGGTCTCTAATATGTGAACATGATTCATTTGTTAACCATGTGTTAGGTTTCTTAATTACTTTAGGTTATTTTATGTAAGGATAAATAGGCATTGTTGATTTATTACATCAGAGTGGATATAATTAGCCAAATGCAGTGCAAAGCCACACATTTAGCGTAAAAAGATAAACATCATCTACATTGTGGAGTGAATCCAATTAGCCAAACACAGTGTAAAGCCACACATTTAGCGTAAAAGAGAACGTATCATCTTTATAGCATGACTGGTTGAGTAAAATTCAGTCTCATTGTCTTAATCTCCTCTTTGATAATAAAAAGGTTTAGGAGGGGAGAGGCTGTCCCATGTTAGAAATTTTAAATCCAATGGTAGAGTATAAGACTTGAGCCTGTACTGAAAATACGGAATTCTAGTGTGGGATTTATGCGCCCTTTGGCTCCAACTAAAATGGCTAGCTTTTTTGATCTACCTCTTCCATGATTCTTATCAATTGGTATTAGAGCTTTTCACGACTGTCTCTCAGTTACAAACAAGCAGCGGGTGGTGACACTGCCATTGCAGCATTCGCTTAGGCTAGTCAAAGGGCTAGTGTTTACATCCAGCCCGTATGAACACAAGGGTTAGTGCGGGATTTATAAGGCTTTGGGCTCTCCACCTACAACAGCTAGCTTTTGTGATGTGGTTTCCCTTTTGTGACTGATGCCTTTTTGTCTCTTCATTAGTTGTCCTTCAAGTACAATACTGTTTGGTTAGTCAGCATCTTGTTATTAGCCACGTCTTCTATTCCTTTAATTATCTGACTTTATACTCCAATTTACTATGGTAACATGGATGGGCGCTTACATCCTAGATTCTGCATTATATTTTCAAGATTGATAATTTCCTCTAATATGTTTGAAATAATCGGAAAATTTTTGGATCGGTGCAGAAACTATTAGTTATTGAGTGCCGTAGCCATCAGAATCGCTGGGGATTTGATTAATGTACTGTCTAGAATTTAGCTAATATGAAACGTGCCTTGTTCTTCCACTTGATTATTTTACCGTATTAATAACTTTTTTCGTCCAAACCTCCCGAGTGCTTGGCATCCCCCTACAATTTCTTGTCTTACATTGATTTGATAACATTTTTGTCGTATGAAGGTGTCTGTCATGAAAAGACTTCGACACCCAAATATTCTTCTCTTTATGGGGGCCGTGACTTCACCTCAACGTCTCTGCATCGTGACAGAGTTTCTCCCACGGTTTGTATTGAACTTTTGCTTTTGACCCATTTATATCAAGAGCATATGATTGTAGTTTACTATGCTATGTATCACAGAGTACTTAGCTGGGTTAATAATTGCTGTTCATTTGTATTTTATGACTTCAGCGGAAGCTTGTGCCGCTTGTTACACAGAAACACTTCTAAACTTGACTGGAGACGGCGAGTTCATATGGCCTTGGATATTGTAAGTATTTGGTAATAGAGTTAAAGATCGTATGGTGTTTATCCCTTTTCCTTCTAAATAAGATCATTGTTTTATGATGCTATTTATTTGGTATAACAATGGATCATTAACTTTTTTTCCCGTTTTGGTATTATTAATTTATTTCGGATTTTGTTCCTGGAGCATAACGTAATTTTGACTTTGCTATTAGAAATATAAATTCCATTAGTATCTTAGGAAGCATCTCTCACATTGTTTGAAGCTTGTTGTATGCTTACAACATATTCATTCTACAGGCACGGGGCGTCAATTATCTTCATCATTCTAACCCACCTATCATCCACAGAGATTTGAAGTCTTCAAATCTTCTAGTTGATAAGAACTGGACTGTGAAGGTCTGCCACTTTTCAGTTTTCTATTTATCCTACAATGTTGGTTTGAAAGCTTGTCCTTGATTGCTTAAAGGTTCTAACACTAAGCTACACAATATCTTGATGACGTTTTAACTGAACAGGTTGGTGATTTTGGTCTTTCACGAGTTAAGCATGAAACATATCTCACAACTAAGACTGGAAGGGGCACGGTACTTTTTAATGGAACATAATAACGTTTCTTATATTTTTGCAATTGTCCCCTTCTTCATATTTTTCAATGCTAAAGAGTCTCAAAACACCTTACTGATTCTAGAATTTTTTTGATTTTTAGCCTCAATGGATGGCACCCGAAGTTCTTCGTAATGAACCCTCCGATGAGAAGTATGTCCTATCTGTGCTCTCAATTACTCTTTCTCTCTACTGATGTTTCTAAACAAATTTCAGACTTTGAATATCTGTTTTTGCTGCTTCTTGGGAACATCAGATCTGACGTTTACAGCTTTGGAGTGATATTATGGGAAATTGCAACTGAAAAGATACCTTGGGATAATCTTAACTCAATGCAGGTATTGCTTTCATGTGTACATGAACCTTCGAAATATATACGTGCGAAGCTTAAAATGGTAGTAAAGTTTATTGAATTGAAATCCATTGCAGAGATTGGCTTTATCGTTGGTCAAGCTTTTGCTTTTTTATGTTATTTGTTATTCCGGGGCTTCCAACTTGAAAGTGAACTATTATACCATAAAGGATGCACGTTGGGTGTTTGTATTGTGTCTTTAGTTTCAGCTTATTTAGTTTTTGAATTACACTTATTCTACGTTATTAAAGACCACGGTGACTGGAAATTATTATATCATAATGTTTTCCTAGTTCAATATGAAGATTTTTTCATGAACTATGGAATATGGATCACTGTGGGTGCATATATGAACAACTGTTCCTCTAGGAATCTTGCAGGTGATTGGAGCTGTAGGATTCATGAATCAACGGCTAGAAATTCCAAAAAACGTCGATCCACGGTGGGCTTCTATAATTGAGAGCTGCTGGCACACGTGAGCATTCTAATCTCTGTTAAACTTTTGTACCCCAATCCCAACCCTCCAAATATAGCCTTTAATATCCAAGGATGCAAGTTATCACCCAAATGAATATAGAAGTTGCTTTACTTGTGCTCCAATAGTTGGCATGCTTACCTAAACAATCTTCGTATTTTCTTCTTGTTTCATCATACTGGAATTATTTGCTCTTTTATTTATTCAACATTAGGTTACCTACTTGATGTAGCCCATATTACATTTTCGGACTGTAGTGAATAAGAAATTCTTGGTTGCATAGTTGACCTTGGGTTGTTGCGTTTTCTACTCAATTTTTTTATGTAAATCCTTGATCCCAATTATTTTCTACCTTCTTTTGATAGTTTTACATACTAATGTTGAAGACATGTAGTGGAGTTTTGCAAACGTTTTTCCAACTTAAAATTTGTCTGTTCCTACCAGCGATCCAGCATGCCGGCCAACGTTCCCGGAACTGCTTGAAAGGCTTAAAGAGCTGCAAAAACAGTATGTCATTCAGTTCCAGGCAACCCGATCCGCCAGCAAGGAAAGCACCCAAAAGGAGTCCTAGAAAACCTTGGAGCTATTTTTTCTGATGGTTAATGATTTTTTTTTGCATATATTTTACCAAAGCTGCTGCAGTAGACGAGTTAGTACAAACAAACAGCTGGTCTTGGAACTTTGTAGCATAGCTGATCTGAGTCCTTCAACATTTGCCGAGTTATTTTGGAGGAGGGGGATAAACTGATAAAAGAAACGTGGGGATTGCCAAACTTGTGATAGTGATTGGGTCAGTCATCGTATTTTTCTCTTGTGGCATCTTTTAAGTTTCTCAATTGATTGGTGGTTTTGGATGTTTGGAGTCTTGTCAATTGGATCGATTACCACCCGCGTTGTACTTTTTCCTTGCAAATGTTTGCGCCACTATTTCAAAGTTGTACAGAAGGTGGCGAAAAGAAGGGGAAAAAAAATCATTTGACTACATAGATTAGAATCACAAAGTCAGTGTGCTTAAGTGTTTTTAGTTAATGTTGGATCTCTATCATTATCCACTCGAAGCAAAAAGTGCAATTTAGCACATCAGACAACCTTTGAAAGGAACCGTTCACAATTTGATTGGCTGTCATCAATTCAACTAATCCCACGAGTATAGACAAGAACTTCTAGAATAGCCAGTAATTTTCAATTGCTTCTGCATTCTATTTCTATTGGCTATCCCTTTTTGTTAATATTAACTGAACTGTAAAATTCTGATTTCCTTACGCATATAACCTTGCAAAATATTTATTTTTCTCAAGATTAGCTGTAATGGTAAGGTATAATTAGAATGCTATTAGGATATGAATTTCTTACGACTCTTCATCCTTCGCGATGGTAACGGTGTTTTAACTTAATAAATGGGACAAAAAATGATATTTGATTTGAGAAAAACATGAAATTATAAAGAAAAAATTCGTTAGTCTGACTATAAAGGATCGAATTCTTTTATGTTTTTTTTTTTAATTTGAATCCTGTAATTTATTTGCAACTATTTGCATCAGAAATCAAGCTAAATGATTATAGATAAGGGAGAAGTTTGAATTAAGTAATTTATAATTAACTTTTTATATTAATTAAGAAATAGACTACATACTGATAATATAAAATAACCATTTGATCACAGATAATTATGCGTGGTTAATTTTTTACATTAAAAGTTGTACCAATAGTTGTTTCTGATTAATTGACTCCTAATCTATAATGTCATGGTTTAGTTATTAAAATCATTAATTAAGCTATCAATTTTATTTGTCAATTTTATAGATGAATCAAAAGCTACAAATAATTTCTTAAATCGTTTAGCATTTATCTTTCTTTTTTCGTTCCTCTTTCTTTTACTTTTAACAACTAACTGCATTGTGACTAAATTCGAACAATGTTTGAATTTCTTTAGTAACTTTAGTTCTGACGTATGTTAGATTTACTATTTTGTCAAAAAAAAATTCAAATTCTTTATAAAAACAAATTACCTTAATAAAAATTTATGCAAACATGCTAAAAAGGAAATTGCTAAAAAGAATCTCATTATAAATAATATCTTTGAATATTTGGTCTTTAATATAGTTTAATGCTGTCATTTGTTATATAAATTGATCTAACCTAGTGAAGATTTTGTTGTAATATTTCTTATACACAGATTTGAAAGCTAAACAAGAGAATATTGATTTGATAATTTGTATTTAGGTAGTTTTTGGCCTAACTTTATCTTTTCATTCTTCGTTAAAAAAGTTGCGCCAAATACATTTAAAGGAAAACTCCTGAAAAAAATAATTAAGGACATTAACTTAAAAAAAAAGATAAAAAGAATTCTTTTAAGGAAAAACTAATTAAAGTAACTTTTAAAAATAAATCACATTCCTCAATCTTTCATTTTGAACTAATTGATGTTACAAAAAAGTTAGCTTTCAAATAGTTTTTCAGATAAAACTCCTACACAACAATCATTTCAAATTTTAACTTTAAAATAGCTTTTAAACAATAAGAAAAAAAGTTGGGTCAAGCATAGCCCTTTTCCTCCCTCCTACCAATTCCCTGTTTACTAGTGAAAATGTGATGTAAGTTATGAGACATGGATGGAGAGAAACATCTCATGCAACTTGTGGAATTCTGAAACAACTTCATGGTGGGGAATTTATAAAGCCTATTTCGGGACTAAGGTTGCTTTTATCACTTGGGAAGTGGCATTATATTTTCAGATAAAGAAAGTAGTGGATTCCCCGACTAACAAGCACGAAAAAAAGGATGACAAAGTAATGGCTCTAAAGACATCGTAGAAGTAAAGACGAAAAAAATAAAGACACCATAGCATGAAGAACTGTTGCAGCTATATGTTTCATTAGAATCTTACTTTAATACGGAAAAAAGTAGGCGAAAACCTAGTGGATGCTTCCTTCACGTCATTGTCAACCTCAAGAAACATCAAGAATCTAGCCTCTGTCAACTTGGAAGTGGTAAATAAGTCATAACCACTCGCACAAACTGTTGGACATAATACCTTAAAAGAGCATGCTAAGTAAAGGGTTTTCTATTTGACCACAGTAGTTGATAAACCATTAAGCACTGAACTTGAAGATGAAGGAGATTCACATTGAACATGCATATGAGCTTATATTAGTGACAAACACGGAGATACAAGACTCCAATTATTCCACGATCCTATGTAACTATGCATAGCCATTCGTTTAGTTCCAATTGGTGAATTTGACGCGTGAGAGAAAGAACAGAACTGTCATGGTACCCGGAGATATCTAAGAACTCTGATACATGTATTGTTTCAGTGGTAGAATGAATTTAGAAACATAAAAATGACAGGGAAGGAGGGATAAAGCTTCATTAAATAGAAACTCATTTAACTAACACAGTAAAAAAAATAATAGTACCAAAACTCTTAAATTTCCTTGGGTACCACAAATTTCCATGATCCAACGGGTGTTACCTACGGTGATACCCTGTGTTCAAATCTCACTTCCCACTTTCCCAATTCAAGCTAGAAATTCTAGCTTGAAACGAAAACAAAACACTAGCCATGCCACTAGGTTCCCTAGCCTTCATGAAACATTAATTGATTGCTTCTATCGGCTTATATTTGCTCAAAGTCTCGTCAAATATCAGCACCAAACATAAGAGCAGAACAATGCAAGACAACTAAGCTAATCTATTGTCAGCTCCTTAATGTTAGTTATTATGCTTTCATGTGCTGACAGGACTTCATTATGAATATAGTCATTTTGTAAACATTTAAACACGTTTCGGCACATGGATCGTATGATTTCTGAATAAATTAGGTCTTTGTGTTCAGATAAGTATGATTTCGCTAAACTCTAGCAATTCCATTTCCACAACTCTAACGAAGCAAGTGCCGGATTGCAGCAACAGCATCACCTTTATGCTCGCGCAAGGTCCTTTCAGCCACCTTTTTATCCAGCTTTTGATAACAAATTATATATAAATGCATCAATTGATCGAAAAAAAATTAGAAAATTTATAAAAAAAAAAAAAACGACATACCGAAAAAGTTACCTCTAATTCATTAGCGATAATGTCAACATCGGCGGCATTTATCTTAACAGCGGCTAATTCTTTCTCCCTAAATTCAGGGGAAAAAATACAGATTAAGAGTTAATTAATCATTAATCAAATGTAAAAGACAGAAAAAAAATTAGGAATGATTTTACCTCAAACGCATGGCTTGCCAATCAGCTTCAGCAGATGCAGCAATTGATGCCATGGCCTGCAATATCGTTAGAAAATACCGCAAAATTCAGTTTAACAGGAATCGAATCGCTTGTGCGAAATTTTGTAGCAACGTTTGGTTTACAACGCGTTTGATTTCACTTTTAGGACGTGATTTTGAGAAGCTGATAAACGCGCTTCTGAACTGTTTTCAATTTGGAATGCGATTAGAAGAAAACATGAGAGAGAAAGAGTGAACAGAACCTCTTGAACGCGAGAGGAATCGAGTTGGCGATCTTCGACTCGGTCAGTGAGCTTGTCGAAAGCTTTGGTCTGCTGCTGCATGTCCTTCGAGTCCACCACCCTCTCTATTCCTTCTTCTGCACCTTCCATTTCTCTCTCTCTCTCTCTCTCTCCAATTTCACACTTTCTGCTGCAAAATCAAACTCCACAACAGAACGCACACAACCAACGCGCAACGCCGGAAGAGCTTCATCTCTCATACTGTTACTTTGTGCTGCCTGAAGCAATTTTCGGGCCTTATTGGGCTCAAAGTGCGACCCATCCCTCTTCTTAATTGGCCCGCTAGGCCCAACATATTTTCACAAAGAACGAGGATTTTTTCATTGCCAATAAAAAATATAAAGTATATTGTAATTAAAATAATTTTTTTTTAGTATATTGTAATAAATATGTATGAAGAAAGGGATCAACAGATCAGGAGATTAAATATATTAATAAAAATAAAATCATAGAGAGGTATTTTAATATTTCTGAAAGGAAATTTTGTAGGAGCAATATAAAAATGAACATAAAATAAGAAATAGAAATTTTTTTTGATAGTGTGTAATTGAGAGAACATGAAGAGCGAGTCTCACTCTCCAAATGATATATTTTAGTTTATAATATAGAAAGAGATAATTAATTAAAAATTATCTTAAATATATATAACTTTCAAAGAAATAATTACAAAAAAATATTATCATTTAAATTTATTGATGATTATATAATAATGTAAAACACGTTATTATATCATCACACAATATTTAATTTCTTTTAATAATATGAAAATGATTAAGATTATTAAAAATAATGGAAAAATTAACAGGAAAAAAATGAAGGTGTTTTTAATTTTTATTCCTTCTAATTATTGTCTCCATTGAGATTGGAAACGAAAGACCATTGAAAATGATATAAAAAGAATTTGTGAAGTAAAGTTGTATAATTATTGCGGATTTTGTAATTGTTTGATTGATTTCCCAATATATATGGAGGAGGAGTAAGTGCTTATTGTAGTGACAAGAGTGAATGTATATGAGTTTATCTATGTTAAAGCTCCTTTTCACCTTCTTTTCTATTTTTTCCCCAATTAACAATTGTAATCTTGATATCCCATTCAAACAAAATAAAATCTTAAGTTAAATAAATTTTCTTATTTATACTAATGTGTAAAATTATTATTTTTTTTTCGTTTTATATTATTAAGCACGTGGACACGGAAATAAATACGCACAAGATCATAGACATAACATAGTATATATATAGTTGTTTGTTGACGATATGTATATATGTTTGGTTTGTTAACACTATTGCTTTTTTTCAGAAGGTATCAATGGTGTATACCAAAAATATCTCTCAAATAGTTAAATGATTCTGGTAATGATGCACGTAATTAATACAATTAAATACTTCTTGCATGTGATGAACTTAATGCATCACAACACGTCTCTATCTTTTCTTATAAAATTATGAACATGAAATATCTCTTTGATTTATTAATTGTTAACTATAATTATGAACATGAACTATTGTTTTAGCAATCTGAACCTAATATTGCGCTTAAAGGACTCATTTCAAATTCACTCATGCCAGAGTCTGTAATTATAATAAATAATTTAAAATTACAAATTTATTTTGAGCAGCTAGATGTGTCCATTTTTAAATTGACAGTTGAAAATTTTCACATTATTTATTTATTTCCTTTGTTTACCTCTGTTTTCTGATTTTGCCGCTTTTATAGTGCAACTCCCACTTTAGATGTTGGTGTGCTTCCAAAGCACATGATGCCATTTTAAAGAAGACAAGCTCGTTTATGGGGATGATGCAGACACATCCTTTTGGGTCGACAGATTTACTGTTCTTAGGTGTGTAAATGCAGAATGCCAATAATAATTAGTATCTTGTTAGAATATTGGTTAAAGAATTGAAAACATTTTTTGGTTAAAAATATATTTCACGGTGTGTGTGGTGTGAAAAGTAACGTAATAATGGTGTGCAGCGGTTTTACATTTGTGTTGTTGAGGGTCTGATCTTGGTTGCTTCTGAAATGGTGAACAGCTAGCTAGGGTAGCTCAATTAAGGCATAGGATATCCCCAAGAATTTGGTGGTTGATGAACACATGATGCTGCTGTCCAGCTATTGGAATTAATTGTTAGTTAGTCCATTTTTTCTTCGTTGTTGAAAATTATTTACTGATATGATAGGCACGTTGTTTTGGTTCCCAAGTAGTGTTGGCGGTGGAAGCTTCCATTCTCTCAACTTGGTTGCATGGACTGTAACCATTTTTTTTTCTCCAGAGTGAAGCTGTTCATCTCAATTTCATCAAGTTGAATTGCACAAATAAAGGTGGGTAGCTTTGAATTTAGATGTTATGAGAATAAATGCTTGTCATATCTGCATCACAATACTACTCATATTTATACACGACTCTTGAAGGGTTCATTCTATTTGAAAGTTGCAGTGGGATGTACAAATTCATTTCATAACAAATGTAAATGAGTTTGTCGATTTTCATGTCATTTGTGTTTATTTGTCAAGGCGTGGTTAAGTTTATTTGTTAATTAAATAAAATAATAATTAAACTTCAGATTATATTTGATTATTTATATAGAAGTTATGTTTAAATTTTACAACTTCACATACTTCGTTTGTGTATAAACCGCTGATTTATTTAAATTGCTAAGAACAATTTACTATTTTTTATCCACATGAATGTAACGTCTCAGAAACATACTCAATATAGTTTATTTTTTTTATATATAATGAAATATTACATACATTTAATATACACACGTTAATATATTATCAAGTTTAAGAATATATTATTAGTTTCTTCTAACTTTATATTTGCTTCCACATAAAAAAATATTATAATAAAATTCTACAAAATATTAACCCAATTCTATAATTCTAAAGAGGTAGTTAAGATTTAACACCATATAAATAATTTGTATATAATTCTTAATAGGTGTGGTAGGGATATCTAATGTGGTATCATGCTTATATAACGATAATAAACATGATACTTTTATTAACAAAAGTATCATGTTTCATTAATTATTTGGTCAAAGTAATCACGACTTCAAATTATAAGAAGTTAAAAGAAATTTACATCTACCTTGATACAACGTATATATTTAACTTAGTTTTGTATTATTCTAACATGAGCAACATATGTCAACTATAAACTAAGCTTACTTTGGTAGGCAAAAGTGGAACGACTTGGTTTCCCAACACATTCTTTTAAATTTAAAATTAAAATAAAAAATAACTTAAAAGATTAACCCTTTTATATTATATTATTTTAAAATAATAATATACAATAATATCATAACTTACATCACTAGTCTATTTAACAAATATTAGAACACTTATTTGTATGTAACTCTCTTAGTTCAAAACTAAAATTAATATATTGATAAAAACAATACTTCTTTTCGATATCCCAATAACAAAATGAATATTATTTTACTTTTAAAAATCATCTAAGAGAAAAATATAATAATTACTTCCATCTTTTACCATTATGAATTAACTTTAGAATATGGTACAAATATTAAACTCTAATAAGTTTTTAAAAAAATTATATAATAATAAAATAATAATTTATTTAAGTATAATAATTTATTATATAATAATAAAATAATCAAAATATTAGAACTTAATAGGTTCACTTATGATAAACAACTTAAAAAAAATCCTTTTTTTTTTTCGTCCAATCTACACTGGTTTTAATTTTGCTACTGAATTCAAATTTATTACTTAGAGTTCACGAATTCCTTCTTAAATAATGATTAATCTCATAAGCATATAATCATAATTCAAGAAGTGTTCTGGAACATTAGGTATTCAAAATTAAAATATAATAAATAACTCGTTAATTATCCTCATAATCTCACATCAAAGAAAATATTTATTTATTTTTTAAAATTTTCCATTAGTATTATAAAGTAATATTAACTTTTAGAAAATCTCATCTGAGTTAGTTCCATTACCACATCCACATTTTATCATTTATATATAAGAATTAATAAACGAGATCTATTAATATTTATTGATTAATATTATCTCACATATATTATTTTATTAGAATTATTATTATATATTTTTTATAATAGTCCTATAGTTTAGATTAAAATTATAAAAGACTTATTTCTCATTATCTCTACTACGAAAACAAATCTTAAATTATTATTAAAGACTTTATCGAAACAACTATTATATTAAATAATGTAATGTTACAAAGTATTTTATTTTTGAAAAATATGAAATAATTAAACCCTACACATTTATTCTAACATCCAGTTCATCATCTTTCAAATCTCCTAGATCAACATCAGTCATAATAGCTTCATCACCCTTCACATCACGACCACAAAATACTAACCTCGTCACCCCACCAACCTTTGGAATTAATTCAAGAAACTGAATTATCTCAACTTCACTAACAATACGTTGTACATAATTATACCTTGCTCTCTTTTACACTTAATATATTCAACTAATTCTATAACATGCTTATCCATACATAATTGCTTTTACATATTTGTCCATCTTTTCATTCTTAAGTTTCCACATTTTTATTCTCCCTTCACTATTACTAGTATTTTTTTTTTTTTTACATTAGTTGGTTTAATTATATCACTTTGAAATTCAATGTAGATACGACTTTCGTAAAAAGAAACCTATTTTATGTCAAACATTCATTTTATGCTAGTGTAGACCATCAACAAACATAGAGAAAAGGTTATTTTTAATTCGGTTGAAATAGAAAACGACGTAATAAAATCCTGTCATTCAATGTTTTAACCAATGTAAAACGAAAAATAAATGAAATATTACTTTTTTTATGTTGATCAAATCATAAATCAACTTAAAAATGCATTCTACATCATTGATTCTTGAATTTACTGAATAAAAAGTCTATTTTTTTAAAATAAACTATTTGTTTTTATAACCCAAAACTTGTAATGTATGAAATACTTTACAGTTGTTAAACAATTTGAACCACAAAACATTTATAATAGCTACGTAAATGATGAAACTTCTAAAATATTGACAACATAATAATAATGCTAAAATTATTAAAATACCAATGCTCAACCGCCTTTATTGAAATTAATATGTTGCAAACCTTTATCCTAAACAGAACAACGAGAATGTAAAAGATATCACGTAATAGATTAATATATCGCGTAATAGAAAAAGATATTTTTTACATGATCTCACAATCAATATAAAAAAAAATCACAAATTTATAAATTTTTATTTTACAGTAGTGCTTCATGCTTAAACTCCCTGCCTATCTAAAACTCTTAAAAATAAGACCATTTATCACCGTCAAATCCATCATGTTTTCTACTATCCAGTTTTCGAAAAGTTATAAGCTTCCCTCTATCATGAAAGGTTGCAGAGAACACCATTTTCTACCGTCAAAACATTCATATAGTAAATAAAAAACATAAGTCATCACCCTTATAATTCTTCATCCTTAATAGCTCTAAAGACATGGAACCTGCAAACATTGGAACCCTAAACTTGTAGAATTTCGAACCGAAGCCAATTGAAATCTAAAATATAATATTCCATTAACAATTTCCCTTTCAGTGTAGCCCCAGTGTGCTTCTAAAAAAAATAGAACAAAATGAAGGGAAATTTTGCCTAATAATAGGGCTAACCTGATGAAGAAATTGCTACAAAATACAATTCTACCTACTCACAATCCACCACCTATATAAGTCCCCACAATATTCTCATGAAAAGTAGAAGAAACCAAAGAAGGAGTAGAAGAGGCCAAGAATTCAGGCTTTTCATACACACAGAGAGAAGTCTCTCACACTCTATCCACTCTTCAAATTAAAATTACAAAAGTGATACATATTTCTTACTACAAAAACATGTGTGGAACAACATTAGCTACACAGACAAAAAAAATATTAACAACTATTAGTAAACGAGAACCATTATCATTCTTATGTAAAATTATAAGAACCAATTAGATAATTATTTAATATAAAAATTAGAACCAATATTTATGGAAAGTTCAGCAACACAAAACACATTTAACCTTATAGATTTAGAAAACGTGGAAATTCACACTAAATCGGTTACTAACAGACGATGAAAATACTCATCTAATAGTAAATGAAAAGCAGTATGCATGCATACGTCAGTTTTCTGATAATTGGTTTATATTATTTGTGACATGCATTCTTCAATTTTTATATAGACTTTGATTAGATATTTATTTTTATATTACAACATTTTTTAATGATTATATTATTAACTCAAAGACACTGATGGAAGCACATTCAAACCTAAAAGGCATTACTTTGTTTTTACCAAGCATTCTTTAACTTAAAGTACCTTTCAATATTAGTTTTATGAAATAATATGGCTGAAGCAAATTGTACATGTGGTTGGGTGGCTAAACGTCCAGAATGCTATATATTTCTATTTCTAAACTGGAAACACTAACAGCTGTGAAGTTTGTTTTAATTTGTTTTTTAGTGAGATGGCTGAAAATTTAGCTCACATCACATGCCAATCCCATGTATATGACATTGGACCGACAAATAATAGACATAGTAGGGCAAGCTTGGAATCTATAGACGAGAAAAACAGTATAAAGACGTGTGAGTCTTCAAGATTTCATAATTGCCATCTGCCAATCGCAGTCACATACAGAAAATTTTTCTAAGTACAGTATTTACTCACACTCAAAATGGAAGAAAATTAACAACTCTGTATCCTTCATCTCAACCAGCATTAAATATATTTACCAACTAAAGTCGTTCTGTTGGCTACCAAATAGCACCAATTTACCATCATGATCAAGAGCCGTGTTCTTGCAATTGTATCGTTACAGAATGAATCTTCAGTCTAGAAAAATATTATTTTTGAGATATTAGTCCTTTAAATAAATTTTAACATTTTAAGAAATTAGTTCTCAGTTCTTTATCAAGATTCCAATAACTTACTTAAAAATAAGAATTTGTTCATGTACAAACTTCATTTTTGTAGATAGTGATTTTTGACCATAAAAATAAGGAACACGTTTCATGGAAAATTGTGATGATAAACGAAATGTCCCATTTAGCACCTGATCATCAATAAGATAATTTACTGCAAAAACCCCAAAAGCCTAATCACTATTTAAACTCTTACAGTGACGGGAGCAAGGTAGTTTGCTTTCACTATCTCTTATCGAGATATTAACATTTTTGTTAATAGTTATTAATCGAACTCCATTGTACTTAAATAAAGTAGTTGATGGTTGGGACATGACAATTAAGATTTCACCGGTCCGTGGATTTATATTTGAAACAAAGTTTGAAATTTTGGCGGTGTTCGAAGTTGAGATCTGCATAAGTCTACGTGTATTAATGGTATGTGTGCGCTTGTTCACACTATAAATAACTCCTTTCTTCCAAGCTTTCTGCACAGCAAACATTTTCTGCTCTATTTTCTCTATTTTGCAAGGATGAGAAAGTTACAAAACTATGTTGCAGTACTTGCTGTGGCAATTATATTTGTGATAGGAGTAGCAGAATGCAGAAAGATAAAAGAAGATGAGTTAGTTGACGGTTTTGGAGGTGGTGGCTTAGGTGGTGGATTAGGAGGAGGAGTTGGTGGTGGTGGTGGTGCTGGTGGAGGCTTTGGAGGTGGAAAAGGTGGTGGATTAGGAGGAGGAATCGGAGGTGGGCACGGTGGTGGAGTAGGTGCAGGTGGAGGCATTGGAGGAGGTGCAGGTGGAGGTGCTGGTGGTGGTTTTGGAGGTGGGCACGGTGGTGGTGCAGGAGGAGGAGTTGGTGGTGGAGGAGGCGCAGGTGGGGGCGTTGGAGGTGGTGCAGGTGGAGGTGCTGGCGGCGGTTTTGGAGGTGGAAAAGGTGGTGGCGTAGGAGGAGGAGGAGTTGGTGGTGGAGCTGGTGCAGGTGGAGGCGTTGGAGGTGGTGCAGGTGGAGGTGCTGGCGGTGGTTTTGGAGGTGGAAAAGGTGGTGGCGTAGGAGGAGGAGTTGGTGGTGGAGGAGGGGTAGGTGGAGGTGTTGGAGGTGGAGCAGGTGGAGGTGCTGGAGGTGGTTTTGGAGGTGGAAAAGGCGGTGGTATAGGTGGAGGAGTTGGTGGTGGAGGTGTTGGAGGTGGTGCAGGTGGAGGTGCCGGTGGTGGTTTTGGAGGTGGAAAAGGTGGCGGCATAGGTGGAGGAGCTGGTGGTGGAGCAGGGGCAGGTGGAGGCGTTGGAGGTGGCTCAGGTGGAGGCGTTGGAGGTGGTGCAGGTGGAGGCGTTGGAGGTGGCGCAGGTGGAGGTGCTGGCGGTGGTTTTGGAGGTGGAAAAGGTGGTGGTGCAGGAGGAGGAATTGGTGGAGGTGCCGGTGGAGGCTTTGGTGGTGGGCATGGTGGTGGAGTAGGGGGAGGAATTGGTGCCGGTGGTGGTGCCGGTGGAGGCGCAGGAGGAGGCTTTGGAGGTGGTGCAGGTGGTGGTGCTGGCGGTGGCATTGGAGGTGGTAACTCCGGTGACGATGGTGACGATGGTGGTGATGGTGGGGATTTCTGAGTTAAAATATATTCTTATGTATACTATATACCATGCAATGCCATGCTGATTTAAGGAACCAAGTACGTATAACGTACACTATATTTATACATTAACGAAATAAACGGAAGTTTTATTTCATGCTCTTCTCATTCTTCTCGTTTATAGCTCACAACTCCAGTGATAAACCCTTAACGGCTATACTTGTGGTGTTGTACGAATCAACTCAAATAAACTTAACTAACAAGCAAAAGTTAAAGACATGGCATGAATGTGGCACTCAGTAATTGAACTGCACAAATATTAATTCTCTCCAAATAGGTATTTAACAACTTCGATTCTATCCAAGACTACTGGTGATTGAGGTAGTAGAAACAAATTCGTGTCATGACAAACCTATTATGTACGAGGTACCTATGCAGAATGTTTTAGCCCAATAACTACCTTATAGAGCTTCAAAAGGCTAGACCTTGATTTTCACTGCTATCTACTGGTCTTTCTCTGGTATGAACAACATCAGTAAAAGTTCAAAGATGGAGAAGATACACCTCCCCTTTTGGTATGCTATCCTATATGCACTTGCCTTCTTCCTTTTATCACATTTTTCACATAGTTTGTTTTTTTATTCTTATTTTTATTTAATAAAAATTATTTATATTTTTTTTAAAGTTTAATTAGTAAAGAACATTATGAGAAATAAAGAAGTTGATACACCCATTTCAGACCCATTGTTTCAACCAATTTTGGCAATCCAGGGTTTCATCTAGGTTTTTCAAACTACATAAACTGAAGATGATTGTCCTGAATGCCATACTCATCTTCAAATATTCATGCATGCCTCTCTTGGCAATGAGGTAAACCAACATTATTTTGTCCCAAATTATTCAATTCACATTAGGTTGGAGCCAGTTCTTTAATCTAGGTGCACATTGTAGTTAGAATATTGCTTAACGACTATATCTTATTTTACCATATTGAGTAGGATCTCATTTTTTATACAAGGATTAAATCACCCCTTCATGCTTTTATTTAATATATTTTTATTATTAATAAAAAAACAAAAACAATATTACTTAGTGCGTATCTAAAAAATAGAAAATTTATGATCATCGGTTTCAAAATAAGCAGTATAAATGATTCCCTCCTTCCTTTCAAAATAATTTTATACTTAAAAAAATCAATATTTTTATATGTTGGTAATAGAAATCTTGATAAACTTTATTCAAGAATAAATTAAAAATAAAATAGTATTTCGACTTCAAATTCATTGAAGAGTGTATTTTCGAATCTTAAATATTATAAAATTATTAGATTGCCGAAATAAATAATTTATTAAAATTAAAAATATAAATTAATTTAATTTTTTAAGATCAAGATTTCAGTGGCATTGTGAGAAAGTAAAATATAAGAAATGACTATATAAACTTATGCCTGTTGGTGTATAGAAACTAGTCACTAATTAAAGTTTCACACCTTTCCAATCTTATTGTAGATTTCCATATTTATTTGTCTATCTTCAAGTTAGAAATTGATATTTATGTTACTAAGAAAAGTAGTTTTAACCTAAACCAACAAAGAAAAAAAAAATGAAACCACACATATCTAGCTTAGTCATTTCTCGAACTTGGAACGCGCATTGTACTTTACTGTTGTCTTGTCCAAAACAGTAGGTAATGACTTGAAATAAGAAGATCACACCGATGCCTGAAATTTACCACATCACAGTATCAAGTAGCAGAACACAGAGTGCAGAAGGAACATTCTATTCGTTAAAATAACAATAGAATTTTGGGTGGAATCGTATCATACAGACAAGATTTTCGAGACAACAAAGTTAGCCAGTTGTGAAGATTTTAAAATTGCAGAGAAGCTAGAAAGTTCAACTTTTAGTGAAAACTTGATTAAATTAATTTTAGGAAGATGTTTTTAATTACATTTTTCATTTATATATATGACTTGAATTCAAACTTTTACTTAAAAAAAATTAAAAACTATACATTTCAAAATATATTATATATTGATATCTGGTTGTTGGTATTTTTTTTCATTAAAATGTTATGTTTGGAAAATTATGTATTTGGTATTTGAATTGAAAACTTCTTTATCATTTATTGATACTTGTTACTTTGAATTTGTCATAAACTTATTCTTTTAACCACGTTAAAGTCTCAAACAACTCTTTTCAGTTGCTCTTTGCAGTTTCTTATTCTGCTAGTGCGAGACTAAACCCGTATCTTTGTGTTGAAGTTTAAGTTTTTCTTTTCAAGGAAATTCCTATTCTCATGCAAGGGAAAGAGAGACACCATTGTTTGATTTAAATAACATGTGAATAAACAAAACGTAGATTTACAGTTAAAGCATTAAAATAGTGTAATATTTTTAAGTATTTATAAAATAGGTATTTTTTTAATTATGAAAATTGATAAGTCGTAATTGTATGACATAATTTTGTCTAAAAATATAGTATATCGTGCTTACATAATAAGACTATGCAGAGTTTGTATAGTGTTGACTTAGCCTATGCTAAATTAAGTTGGTATATCAATCTATTTTGAAACTCGGAATTTTATCAGGATGTTGTTTTTAAAAAAAACATCAAAGTTAAAAGAATAAATTATATTTAAGTTGTTGACCTCGATCCCTAAGTAATATGATACTATTAGACATACTAGATCAATTATTTTTTTTTCAATTTTGACTGTTTTAATTTTGAGATATATGAATATAATTTTTAAGGTATTAGACATACACTACTGAGAGTGACTCATATTCACTCCGGGTATCTTGATGTCTTTTTCTATCTTAAAAAGTAAAAGGATGGATTAATTGACAATGATATTGGGATTAATTTTTTTTTATCTATGTTGTTTTTTTTCTTTCTTCTTTTGTTGTTTTTTATTACTAGTCAAAAGTATTTCTTTTTCTTCTTCTAATTACTTCATCGTTGTTTTTTTTCATTTAACAAGAGAATCTCCTTTCTCTTCTCATTGTCACTTGATTTGTAACATTTTTATCATAATGTGAACCTAGTTGGACATTCTTATCATCATGGATAATCATGACTTTGTCATATACTTTGTAGACTCTTTTTGTTTTTTATGGACTCTCTATCTCTTGGCCTTCAACCATGTTATCATCCAATTGTCCTTCATAAAAGGTTAATAATTTAAGGATTTTGTTAGTTATCTATCTTTTACTTAACTGAAACTATGAATACATATGATTTTAGGAATTATACATTACTTTATAATGTAGTTTGTATGGTAGTTATTTTTAAAGTCATCACTAACTCAATTATCACATTAAAATTCGATTATTTATACTTGTGCATGTGAATAAAAATAACTTGATTACACAAGTAGAAAAAATTGGTAAACTTGAAAGGTGTATCTTTCACCTTCCACAAATTTTGTAAGTTTGAGACTTGACGAACCCTTGTTATCAAATATAAAAATTGTCAATAGTCTAATATGAAAAATATGAGAAATATGAAAAGTATATGAAAGTGAAAAAAAACAAGACACAACAAACAAAATTTAGAATGCAACAAAAAAGAAAAAGAAGTATAACTAGAAGTTATAAAACTCTAAATACCATGTTAAGAAAAAAGAAAAAAATTAATATATATATATATATATATATATATATATATATATATATATATATATATATATATATATATATATATATTACATATTACATACATAGCTCACAAAGACACCATATCCTAATTAATATAACATCAATGGCTATATGTCAATTTCAGTTTGTCTAATATTAAAATGAAATAGTATTTTATATACACATTTTATAAAAATATAAACTAAATAATGTGATTTTTAAATATTAAAAAATTACAACAAAGCCAAAAATAAAATTTTTGCAATGTAAAATCAATCAGAAATCACTTTTACACAATAAGGTAACTATTCTTATAAAAAACAAGAAACTTAGAATGTATATCAATTCATAATTGAATAATTCTATTAAAAAATATTATATTGTATGCATTATTTTATTAAAAGAACGGCAATAATAAATTAACTAAAGTCAATTGTTTTAAAATATGCATAAAAAGTTTAAAAAATTGCTCAAAGTCAAAAAGATGAAACCAGAATCACATTGAACTTCATTAATTACCAAAGTAGTTGAGTTGAGATGGATGATGAGACAAGTTTCAAGTGGATCAATCTCTTTCCTTTCTCAATTACAGTTTGCACACCTATGAACATGATGCCACACATCATCAACAACCAAGTATGGCCCTTCCTTTTTTTTCTCACTGTTCATAGCTGTGATTCAGTTTAGAAAATCTCTTTTTAAGTGTATGCATGTTCCCCATTCTTCCATATATGCAACCTGCACCATTTATGATAGATAACAAATGAAAAAAAAATAAAATGCATGGACACTAATAATTAACAAAGGGAAGAACTACACCTAACATAAAATTCAGTTAAATCTTCACATAGCTATATTAATTCGAAGTTTTGTGTTTATCTCTCCATTCCCCCCTTTCCATAATGATAGTTTTGGTTATTTGTGTAGTACATATTATATAATATAATAATATACAAATTTTAAATATTATTAGTGTTAGGGGATGTACAGAAAGCAAAAGGAAAAAACTATCATTACTCAAAGAAAAAGCAACAGTGTGGGTTTTCTGATATTTAAAGCTGCAAGGAAAATATTAATTGAACATTAAATATTCTCCCTTCTCTTACTGATATGCATTTAATTAAAAAGCAAGAAGATTGATTGCCTCTGAACTTTGAAGTTTGAACAGCCAGTTACATGGTTAGCATGGTACAGTAGGTAGGGAAGGTTTTAAATTTGAGAAGCAGGTAACCAAAGCTACCATTTCACTGTGTTGCACAGAAATTCAAAAACTTCACAACATAGTATAGCAGAAACAAAATATCAATTCTGGAATAAACAAGTAGTGAAAAAAAAAATTAGTTGTTTCAATTTTGCTAAGTAATATCTTTAAATATTATATTTTCTGATAAAAAGCCTTCTTGTTCTTGAGAAGAAGTAATTATTTATATCTTTTCAGTATGTCTTTATGAAATAAAGATAAATTTATGATTTTAAATTTGACGTAGAGCTATTGATTTTCAAAATTCATTGATCATTGTCCTAATCTCAAATATATATATTTTTAATAAAATATATTTATCTTTCTAAATGTTTCATTTACTGAAGCAAATTATATATACTATGGTTTGTATGTTTAATTTGAAATGTCATTTATTTCTTCCAACTACATGGTCAAGGCCAGTAGGTTTATAGGCAGAGCAATTAATGTTGGCCCACTGCATGATATTATGCCCTCACATGACTTATTATTATAATATTTCCATTATGATTACTCAATGCCTATGTCTTGTGCACATTATAAAGCCCATTGTTTGTGGTACAATGTTGCACAGGAACACGTACAATATCCTCCTGATTCAGTACTTCATTGCAGTCATTAGTTATTGTTCTTTCTATCTAATGGCTATCTTTTTGAATCTGCTTCGACTTTTCATAGTCTTGGTCTTGTTTAAGGTTTCAACTTCAGATTATCCTCCTGCAACTTTTGTATTCGGAGACTCCCTTGTTGACGTCGGAAACAATAACTACCTTGTTTCCTTATCAAAGGCCAATTATGTACCCAATGGCATTGATTTTGGAAGACCAACGGGAAGGTTCACCAACGGAAGAACCATCGTCGACATCATTGGCAAGATTTACCACCTTATATTTATGTTTTTCTGTACTTTCATTTATTATTAATATATATCATTACTTATTTTGTCTGACGACTTTTTTCTTGCTCCACCAGGTCAGGAATTTGGTATGGATTTAATCCCACCCTATTTGGCACCTACCACAGTTGGACCAGTGATTCTGAAGGGTGTCAATTATGCTTCTGGTGGAGGTGGAATTCTCAATTTAACAGGACGAGTCTTTGTGAGTTTCTGCTTCCCTTGATGTTGTTTAAGATATAATAATCATCAAGAAGTTATTAGATAGTTTTGCAGCATTATTACGTGTTTATAGTCTTAAATAATTTGTACCAAGTTAAGACCATGAGAATCTCACATCATCGTTATTAATAACAATGTGCATGCATTGATGGATTGGCAGGGTGGTAGACTCAACTTGGATGCACAGATAGATTATTTTGCAAATACCCGACAAGACATTATATCCAGCATTGGTGCTCCTGCGACTCTTGATCTATTAAATAGGTCATTGTTTTCGGTGTCAATAGGTTCAAACGATTTCATAAATAACTATCTAACACCAACACTCCCATTTTCCGAGCGGAGAATGGTGTCTCCTCCAGAATTCTTTGTCGCAGTGATGATATCAAATTTCAGACTTCAGCTCACTGTAATGTTTATCAAGAGATTATAATATTGTGAAATCCCTGTTTCTAAATATTTGTCCTACAAATTGTTAATGTTTCAACATTTGTACGACATGCAGAGGTTGTTCAATCTGGGAGCTAGAAAAGTTGTGGTGGCCAATGTGGGGCCTATAGGGTGTATACCAAGTCAGAGGGATGCAAACCCAGGTGCTGGAGATAGCTGTATTTCTTTCCCCAATCAGTTAGCACAGCTATTTAATTCCCAGTTAAAGGACCTTGTTGCAGAGCTCAACTCAAATCTGGAGGGTTCAACTTTTGTTTATGCAGATGTGTATCAAATTTTAGAGGATATTCTCCAGAATTATGCAGCACTTGGTATGTGTCTATCTGGTTTGGCAAACAATTGATTATCATAACAGAACCTTGAATTTGCATTTGCAAGGTGTTTATTATGAACAAGAATTTTGATATGTGAGTGTGTGCACATGTGGCAGGTTTTGTTAATCCATCTTCAGCTTGTTGTCATGTGGCTGGGAGCTTTGGAGGTCTGGTCCCATGTGGTCCCACATCAAAAGTTTGCTGGGACAGATCAAAGTACGTGTTTTGGGATCCCTATCATCCTACTGATGCTGCAAATGTTATCGTCGCTAAGCAGCTCTTAGATGGTGCTTCCAACTATATTTGGCCACACAACCTTCGCGGACTCTTTCAATCTTGACTTGTTATTTGGTGTGGATATTTCTATTCCTCATGCTAAATGCTACCAAATGCTTGAGCAGAAATGTTATAATCTTTTAAAAGTCAAAAAAATTAGGAGAGTGAAAATCATGAGTCAGTTTTAATGTTCCGTTATAACCTTAAAAGTCAAAAAAAGATTAGGAGAGTGAAAATCATGAGTCAGTGTTAATGTTCGGTTTCTATGATTTCAATGTTTATGACAATGGACAATTTCCTTAATTTTTTTGGTAACATGTCTTTCCCTCTTAGGGAATCACGATATGACTCAAACTTCATGCTGAGAGACAAAATGGGATTGGATAACTCTTTAGTGCTATGTCCCCATGCGATGAAAGATATTATATCACCATGTTCAAAAGCTATCCACCCACTTCCTAGCTCCCATTCATCAATAATTAACGTCACATATCTCAGACATACTTTTCAGGGGAAATACTAAATAATTCAAATAGTGATTAATTCCAATTCCTCGTATTAATGTTATAAAAGGATTTCATCCATCTAGGTTGTTATTTTATGGCATTATCCTTTTTATATAAAATATTAACATGCTAATATAATATGAAACAATGATATCTATTAATGTGGACAATTAAATTTCTGTCAATGATTAGTGTATATATAACAAATAAGATATAAGAGAATCAAACAAAAACCTATAACGAAGAAAGGCTGACAATCAAAGTAAACCAAAGATATCGCAAGGATACCTGTTGTGTTGTGTAATAGTGAAAATAAAGTGTTGTCAAGAGGAAGAAACTGCTATCCATTTCATTTTTTCTTATAACTTTTTTCTTTTGAAAACTGTTATAATTAGTGAAGTGTTCGAGTGGTATTGCCTTAATGTTCATTTTGTAAAACACTATTATGTTCTAAGAGGAAAAAAAAGTAAAAAATACTACCAAAGTTTTCTGTCAAAGGATATTTATATAACCTTAATTTAGACATTGGATCACATAGTTAGACAATGAGAAGTGAAACATCATATATATGATAGATTGTATATGTGATACAACTTATAATCTAGATTGTCACAATAATTAACCGTATCTTTTTTTTTTAATGATTCCAGGGGATTGTAACGTGTGTGAAAAATAATCACGAAAATAATTCCCAGATGTATCACACCTTGAACATGTTGAAGGTTCTACTGTAATAAAAATTGATAGATAATATCCTGTGAATAAAAATCTTGAGAATGAGAAATATAATAGGAAGTAATCCTTAATATTAATAAACAATGGTGTTGAGAACATGTAAGATTGAAATTGAAAGAGTTTTAAAAATTTTCTTAAAGTATCATAATTTGTTGCATGGTTTTATTTCTTTTTTTCTGTTCATTTGGATTTTTTTCTTATGGAGTTTACTCTCTTAAACAAACGCTTGTAAATATTTTTAGAGTTTTCATAACTTCATTGAGTACAAGTACATTTTTATATATGGATTGAAATACTTTTATTTTAGTTTCTATTAATTACATATTTCATTAATGATAATAAATAATATTAAATCAAATAAAGTGATGTATGTAATATCTATATCTCTAAAAGAATAAAATATAATGTACTCTCTGTATAAAGGTACTATGGATGAAAAAATGTTCAAAATTAAGGTTATATAAATATAGAAAGTACATGATATCTATTTACGTGATCTAAGAGATAGTGTCTAAATCAGTACTAAACGAAGTGGTATAATTGGAACCAAAATTTTCGTGTCAAAATCTGTTGATTTTTAAAATCCACTGTGTGATCCTGGAGAGCAGTGTTCTAGAACCACCTTTTTACTGAACCTCAACTTTATTCATCCAACCCTCTTCATCTAACCTTTCACTCACCCTGTAAGGCTACAACCAAATTTCAATCAACCAAGCAGCAACTAGTCCAACCTTGTACATAACAAATTATAGGAAATTTAATAAATTATTAGAGTTAGAATATGTTTGTATAAACATATTGATAAAAACTTTTGAAAGAGGGAAAAAAGAGAAAAATATTTATTATTAATTAAAATTAGTTTGTACATGGATTAAAAACAATAATATAAATAAATTATATAAAGATTTACAAATTAACTTAGACATGGATTAATTTTAGAAAGAATTTAATATCAGTTTTGTTACTGACATATTTATCAATATAAAAATGTTTTTTTACTTTTATTTCATTCACTACTGATGTAAAAAGTTGCAAATCTTTTGTCGTGTACTTTTTTTAGGATTTAGGGTTATTGGCTAATTAACTTAAAAGGTGGTTATTCTATTTCAAACTAGATTAGCGATAATATTCTTTTAATGTTTTTTTTAATTAAATGATAATATATATATATATATATATATATATATATATATATATATATATATATATATATATATATATAACCATACAAATACATAAAAATTTAAGTCATGTTTAGTAATTTAAGAAATTCAAACAATCACTTAGTAGTATGAATATTCAAGTGATATATCATCTTTGAGATATTCAACAGGTAATGTATTTTTGTATTATATGCATTATGTATATACTTTATTCATTTATTTATATTTTCTTAGGGATGGAAGAGAATTTACATAGAAGGATATTTATGATCTTTTATCTTAGTACTAAAATTTATATATGATAAGAAGTTACCACAACCCCACATGATTAGATTGACTCTTGATATGTATTTATATTTTGTTGTATTTGAGAGTGGATTGCGATAGTCTTGTTATATATATCTTTTACTTGTGTTCCTTACTAGTCTATTTGGGTTGTTTATGTTTTTTTTGCCTTAAACATCCTAGATTTGGTAAGTAAGAAGAGATTTTAGGTTATAAAAACTTAAATTTCTCTCTCTTTTTTTAATAAAGCTTTAATTAGTATAATATTATTTTTATTTTATTTTAAACTATTATCTCAAGCTTTCTTATTAAAAATTTGTAAATGTCATTTTAGGTTATGAGAGTATTGATTTTTTTTCTTTGTATGATTTTGGAAAAGTAATACATATACTTTATTTTTTTTTGTATTTACTGGGAGTCACATAATCAATTTGATATGGTTTTCTAATGTGTGTCATCAGTTTAGTATTGTTATTATTATTTTGCTATTATTTGATCTCACTCTAATAATTTAATATTTACTTTTATCCTAACCCACCATGTTATATGATGCATTGTAATTATTATTGTGTTTTATAATTCTTGTTGCCTTCATTTTTAAACATGGATAACTAGTATATTAAGTATCTTAAATAGTATATAAAATGTATAAAATAAAGAAATTTTGTTGTCATCCATGCAGTCTTGGTAATTATAGACATATACACAAATCATTTCATAATTGAAAAAAAAGTCACAACATTTTAAGCGTGTTTTTTCCTTTTAAATTTATTACTCCTTATATTTTATTTAAACGTAATATTATTAGTATTAAAAAATAAATTAACAAAATTATTTACATATTAAATAAATATTTAAATGTGTTATTGGTATCTTTAAAATTTTGATTTTAGTTGCTATGAAAAATTTTCTTTATTTTACACCGTCTAAAATCTTAAGTTGTAGATTTAGTTTCTAATTATAAGATTTATTTTTTATAAAATGCTTTGTTTTATTCTTTTCAAAATTTGAAAACATTAATTTTGGTTTTAACGTTCATTTAAGATTCATAATATCAATATTGTACAGATCTTAAATTTTTCTGAATTGCTGTATGTTTTTATTATATCACTAACAAACCACTTATAATAATGGAACCACTTATAATAATAATTTTTTTATCAATGTGTGTCACATAATATTTAGAAAACGATTTTAAGGGGTTGAAAATAAAATTAAATCAAAAGAAACTTACTTTATGAAGATTTAAACATATCTAAATATAAAATAAAATAGACAAACTCTATTTTAATTTTAAAATATAAAAATAAAACACATAAATTTTATTATAATTAAATCATATTCATTATTAGTTTGTTTAATTATAACTGAAAATTTTTAAAATTTAGAAATAACATTAGAGAAAAAAACACAATAACACTAAAAATAATATTACATTATCAATCAAGCATTTATACGGAATCTCCCACTTCTAGCTTTTTTTTAAACGCTACCTTCTAGATTTTTTTTAAGCACTACATTCAAAACGAGACCTTATTATTGTTCAAGATCATTCTAACCAACCATATCTGTTTAACATATTTTTTTCTCAATCACTTAGTATCAAATATATCATTTTATTTATAAAATCAATTCTAACTTTTCTTTAAAAATATTAGTTATAAAAAATAATATCAGTTTACAATATAAATAATGGAAATATTAGTTTCGCGGTGGATAAAAGATAATTATGTGACACGTCATCTGTGTCCGATAATCTTTCTTTTGCGTCACGCACTTCGATACTGCATCCTCTATTCCTAAGCCAACTTCAGATAGAAGGCTACTTTTCTAACCATCGGGTTCCGGTTAAACATGGATCGGCAATCACCGGAGAAACTAATACTCGTGAACCGTGACCCAAACGGCGTCGCACTGATCACGATCAATCGTCCGGGTTCTCTAAACTCGTTGACCCGGCCCATGATGGTGGACCTGGCCCAAGCGTTCAAGACGCTGGACCGGGAAGCGTGGGTGCGGGTCATCATATTGACCGGGTCGGGCCGGTCATTCTGTTCGGGCGTGGATCTCACGGCGGCGGAGGACGTCTTCAAGGGCGACGTGAAGGATCCGGAGAGCGACCCCGTTGTGCAAATGGAGCTCTGCCGCAAACCGATAATCGGAGCCATAAGAGGATTCGCCGTCACCGCTGGGTTCGAAATTGCTCTCGCCTGTGACATCTTGGTCGCTGCCAAGGGATCTAAGTTCATGGACACTCACGCCAGGTTCGTTCCCTTTATCCTTAGAACAAATCGACTCTTCAAATTTTGAACACGCCCCTCACGTGTTTGCTGCAGGTTTGGGATATTTCCCTCGTGGGGTTTGTCTCAGAAGCTTTCGCGCATCATTGGGGTCAACAAAGCGCGCGAGGTATCTCTCACGGCCACACCTTTGACCGCTGAGGTGGGTGAAAAGCTGGGTTTCGTGAACCATGTGGTTGAAGAGGGTGAGCTGTTGAAGAAAAGCAGGGAAATTGCGGATGCTATTATCAAAAACAACCAAGACTTGGTGTTGAGGTACAAGGCGGTCATCAATGATGGCATCAAACTTGATCTTGGCCGTGCACTTTCCCTTGAAAAGGTTAGTAATCTATAGAATTTTTGTGTCTACCATTACATGGCATGGATTTAACGAAAAAGATTGGTTTGGTTCTTGGTCTATGGCCACATAACGATGATCTCTCTCTGTCATTACATGTCGATTGTTGCTTGATTGTCTAGGATGATAAGCTAGAAGAATCCTAACGTATGTGGGAAGGTTTCATTTTCTCAGCAGGTGTGTGGGTTGTGGCCATTAATGAACTTAACATGGAAATGTCTGAACTAGTATCTCACCAAGAAGTTTTTCCATAACTGCTGTAGAATTTATTACTTTATTTATTTTTTCTCTTCTAAAAATATTTGTGAAAAAACTTATTCAATCATTTTTTTAAGTTACATTAGCCTCACAATACAAGTATAACATCAAAGATCGGTCTGGTTGAAAAGAATTAGACTCATATCTCACAGATTATGAGTGACCTATCTTAACTTGGTAAACTACTGAGACCGTACCCATCTAATTTTGTTTATCACAGCCCCCCTAATGATAAAAATTTTGTTCCAGATCCTGAAAACAACATTTTATTGGTCAAATTTGTCTTTGAAAGTGTAAACTTATTCAATTAGTTTTCAACCCTTATGGTTAATTTGTCCAACGAAATGCAATTCAGGGGCCTCAGACTCCGGTGCTATTTCCATCAACCAGAGATTAAAGTATTGTATTTTTCAAAAACATTGGAAAATAATAGAGAAAGTTTGTGTTACACTGAAATTCTATCTGGTGATTGATTTGTTTACTCTCTCTTTCACACTATTTCTTTCCTAATTGTGTGTCAATCTGCATTATCACTTTTATGGTTCTCTTCCATGTAATAAATAATCTTCCTTGCTGGGGATTTTACTATTTTCCTCATTTGTGTATACTTTGAGCTGCAACTCCTAATCTTCTTACATACAAATTCTCCACATGTGTAAAAAATTTAGGAGAGGGCTCATGATTATTATAACGGAATGACGAAGGAGCAATTCAGAAAGATGCAGGAATTCATAGCTGGTCGAAGTTCCAAGAAACAGTCCAAATTGTAGTAGGTTATTTTTTTGTGCTGTAATTGTATATGATTTTTCTTTTCATGGACAAATCTTGATAACCAAGAACTAATTTGTGTGTGATGTTACTATGCCGGTCCGCAAATTTGAGGTTTTACTAGCATACATCCATGGAAAATCTGCAAAACTTTGGTTTTTAGTTACCAATTATGTAAATGATAGCAGTTCCTTCCTTGTTCTCAAAATTAATGGCACGAATTATTTCTGGATTTTGTTACTTATATATGTTATCAGCCCCTTTTAAATATGGAATTTCGTTTGATTCTATGACTGTATTGAGATTTTAGGATCTATTTAGTAGAGAGGACAAAAATAGGATAAGGAAAAATTGATAAAAATTACTTTTTTTGTATAAAAACAGTGTAACTAATAGAAAAAATACACTCAAATTCTTTTCTTTTCATTTTAAAGAAGAATATGCAATGGCTATGCTGAGTGGAATATACTGCAGAAAGAGATAAAAGGAGGAGGACCGTAAAAACAATAATTTATGCGATGAAAGAGGAAAAAGAATGGGATCAGAATAAAATGAGTGTGTAAACTCTAACAATAATTACAATTGCATGAACATTGCAGCTTGTTTAACCGGGAATAAGATAAAGAAAACTTGCTTCATAAACGAGTACAGTGGCCTTTCTTCCAATCAACAACTCAATCTTATGAAAAGGCCATAATAAGATATATTTATATATATATATACACTACTTCAATTATTATAGATAGATATAAAAAGCTAAAGAACCTAAAAACAGGCATAGGCTAATTATCACACACTTTCGAGACCACGATTTCTCCCCTGGATCTCGCTAATTTTGTTCTTACCAAATTTCCTCAATCTGAAAACCTGTTTGATCTTTGCCACTATCCTTTTGAAGATTCCACTGCTTTTGTTTTCAGATTCTTGGCAATCCACCTCCAACTCTTCTCCCAAACCCTCCAAAGAAGCACCATTCCGACGAAAAGCTTCGAGAAGCCGAGGGTAAAGCACCACCATCCGCTCCGTGAAACTCCTCGAAACTTGGACCTTCGAAAAACGCAAGTCGCAGCCGAAATACCCAACTCCCACGCGCCCACTCGCGTACTCGCCGCAGGCCGCGAGAATCGAGAACGCCCGCCGGCGAAAATGGTCTCCGACGAAGGCTTCGAAGTTCCGCGGCGGCCGCTGAAGCAGGTGGAAGGAGGCAATACAAGTACTAAGGAAGACGTTCTCATTGTACGCACGTGACTTCTTCTCTGAGGGCACAGCATCAGGTTCGTTATAAAACGGCTTCTCGTTCAGAACCAGAGCTTGAATCGAGAGCAACACTTGCAACATCGTGGACTCACATGGGTCCCACTTCTCTTTCTTTCTCCCGTACCACGTGTTCAACAAACTCAGACACACTTTCCCGTTCTTGTAGAGGTTCGGGTTGTGTCGGTACCCGAACGAGTGGTAATACAGCTTCGGAGGGTTCCTCGGATAATCCGAAGGAAAAGCGATGTCGAAGAAGAAGAGACCATCGTGGTACGGTGTGCCCGCGGCGCCTACGATCACAGCCCTCATTAGATCAATGCGTCGCTCGTAGACTCTCACGTAGATTGATTCCGGTAAGTTCTGCTCCAGAATCTTCCACTCTTTCACGATGGTTTTGTACACTTTGCTCTTCGAATCGTTGAACCATTTTCCGTTCTTTGAACCCAGAAAATGGTGATCTGAATCATCTGACACCACGTCGAAGTGCTCGAACTCGTTCGTATTTTCCATCTCCACTTTTTCTCAAACTCAATTCAATTGAAATGGGATCTTGGAGAGAGCTCAGAATTTTCAACTTTTTGATGAAAGAGTGAGTTTTTAATGTCTATCAAACTCTTTCTACTAGTCCGTTACAGGAACTTGAAAGGTGTGATCTGTGTTTCTAGTCTCTAAACCCGATCAAACTCTTATAAAAATCAGGATCATAGAAGATATTCTTTTCATAACAAGAATCTTTGACGATTTTAGCATTAATAATCCTCTTAGTTTTTTTCTTTACTTTTTTTCTTTTATAGTATATTATTACATCACCAATCGTTTCATTTACTTGACTCTTATACTTTTTTTATCAGTCGTATCTCTTGTGATCTTTCTATGCTTTGTTTGTACTTCACAAAAGTGTACCACACTCATTCTAATTACTTCATTTTTATCTCTTTCTATCGCACCTGTCTCTCCTTATCTCTACGTGACTTCTAGATCAAGAAAGTTTACAAGCGTCATCTATTAAGATTGTATTGTTTTAACATGGCTAATATTTAATATATACGCATTCAAAAAATTTCTTAAATAACATTTATTTCTCATCATTTTTGCCTGTCTTTTTATAAAAAAATTTTCCGTTTTATACTTGAATAAAATTTTTATTTCTATTTTGTTACCTACAAGTTAATTGCCATTTTATAACTATATAATACTTGTATTTTTCTTCACTAAAGTCCTCAATAACGTTTTTTCCATATTTGTTAATAATTTTCTTTATTTTGCTTTTCATGCTAAAGAATAACATTCAAGTACGTCAGATGGTAAAGAGCTTTTTTTATTAATAAAACGAAGATTCATGAGAAGAATAATTGTTACTACAAAATTATTTTTTATATAATTTTTGCGATAACATTGTACGGAGAAAGAAGAAAAAATAAAAATGTTAATTCGAAGTTTTTCGAGGAAACAATTAATACTTAACATACTTAGATTAGTACCCGGTGTGATATTTTAAAAACCTTTTAATTTGTCGTGTCACTTAACTATGAGGAAATACAATTCTCCAATCTTGACTCTGATCAGGTAAGAAGAGTCAAGAAAGTAGACTTATGTTATTTAAATTTACCTGGGTTCTTGGTTTTCCTTTAGATATTTTAAGTTTTTCTAAGTATTACCTTTTAGCATATGACACTTCTTATCCTTAGGTCAAAATAGAATTGTTAAAATGAAATGTTTGATTATACTATAACAAAGAAATTAACAATTTTTAGAAATCATTAAGCCCTTAGCAAAACATCGAAAAATAATGTGAGGATACAATGTGTGGGAGAGATGAACTTATTTGTAAGAGTGAAGTCGACGAGTGTCAATTCTACATCTCTTCTTGAGCTCCTCCTCTCAGTCTCTTTCGAAAAAGAAGTTTAGACTGTAATGAATGTCATTCCAACACATCTTCATTCAAATAATTGGAATTTTGTCCGAGTTTCCACATCCTTTGCACTCATTTCAAGATTATCCCAACATCTAATGTGTTCTTTTACTTTTGAGTTTAAATTTTTCACAAAAAAATCATGGGTTTCACTAAACATTTTATAGACACATTTTTTAATATTCGAGTTCCTAAACATAGCCCAACCTTGTTGGAGGGTTTCACCCGCCCAAAATGCTACGAAAATAGAAGACATAGAGTTCCAAAAGTACAAAAACTGTGAAATGTTGGAAAAACCAAAAGTTGATTTTTGAGACTGCAGCCCTACTAAATTTTGAATATTGAGCTATGAATATAAAAATGTACATTGATATTTATTTACTTCCATAACTTCTTGATATGTCTTACAATGTGATTTTACTTTGTCTATTTTTCTTGGTCTGTGCATAAAACCAAATGGTAATCTCCCAAAGGGAAATGACTCATCCTTGTAAGGAGCTGAAAACTATGGAGGGTGCTGAAACTGCTCTTGAAAGGGGTTTGAGCAAGTTCTTTTGGATCTGTTGACACTAGTCACATCTTCATAATTACGACTTAATTGTTAGACCTTAATTGCTCATCGTGGTTGATAACTTTAAGTCATATTCTGATGACTTAACCATTTAGTATTTCGTCCTACATCATCCAGCTTTTACATAACTTATCTCATGGCTAAATTAGTCATCACAACTATTGTAAAGCTATGAAAATAATGTCGTAATCATTGGACAATGATAATCACAATTCGACTCCTTGTAATACTTTGTAAATGAAATAGATTGATCGTTTCGCCCTTTCTATTTCTTGTACCAAAATTACAATCACATCATCTTGTTAATAAAAAAAATCAAATAACTTTGGATAATCAATAGAACAATTTCTTTTAATAGCCCTTAACAAATCAAATGAAATTTAATAAAATATTATTTAATCAAATCTTAACTAATATAATTAGCTTTAAAAAAATTATTTAAAGAAATTTAAACTACTTTACAATGCCTAATGTATTATCTTATAAAAAATAAACTATTTTTTTCAAATTTAAAGTCTTAATTAAACTTAGTTGCAGTGTAACCTTCCTTAAAATTTGAGTCAACTTGTTCAAATTAAAACTTAAATAAATTTTAAATATCATATTTAAGTTTTTTTTTATTTTGAGTACCTTATAAAAAAATATTATTGGCATTAAATACCAAATCTCTTAATGTAACATCCCACAAAATCAAAGCTTCAATTAAGGCAGCTAAAATATTTACATCATGCATATTTTACGGTATTCCATACTTAACATGTATCAAAATTACATAATCATGCTAAGCTTAAATTTTAGAACATATTTACAATATCAGATACAAGATTTTCAAAATATAATATTATTCCTAACAACATCCCTTAACCTAGATGATCTTCCAAAGATCCATCTGCACCATCTGTTCCTGTGTCAAGACACATCATCTTCACAGACAGAAAATCAAACACAATATAACAAAAACAAAGGTAAGCTAACCAAATTTTAACAAATCCAAAAACATTCAATTTCATGTATCATCACAATATAAGAAGCTGACACACTACAGACATGACTCTACTTTCGGAAGACTCGTGCATTAAATAGATCCCAAGATATGCACCTGTCATACATCTCCTCGTTGTGAATCCACACAGCCTTCACATAAATATGTGAATCATCAATGTCAGGGTTAGTCTCTCTGAAACTTTCTTAACCAGCTATGTTTCAAGCTGCAGTCACCCAGTTCAGACCTCCTTCGACTCTCACCACCTAGTAATAATAATCTATTTGATTCTTATTACTAGTAGGAGTCGGGATATCAATCGTTGACCAGATCCTTAGACAATGCACATCTTATTGGATCTAGACACATGTATTTTCTTTCCTGAAAATACTATGTCTAGACCTTGACCAACTCATAAGACACTTTATCATTTCCATCACATAACATAAATGTCTTCACTTGTATCATTCATTCACCTTTCAATCTTAATCTCAAAAATAAAAGAAATTACTAAATTATTAATACTATTAAATTTAAAGTAACAATTAATCTATCATAATAAATTCATACATTGCATTCCAAAAGAGTTAAACAATCAAAAACAAAAAGCTAAATTTCGCTCGGGCGAAAATACCCTTCGCCTGAGCAAAAAATTTATTGTTTGGCCGAAAATAGTCCAAAGAACACTCCTACTTCAGGACCATTTTCGTCTGAGCGAGAATACCTCCTTGCCTAGGCAAAAGATTTCTCGTCTAGGCGAAAACACTCTAGATAGCACACTTGCTCCTAAGACTTTCTCCCCTGGACGACTGTACCCTCGCTTAGGCGAAACTACTTTCTTGTCTAGGTGAGGCACTTCCCGTCTAGGCAAAAACAGTCAGAGAGCACACTTGTTGCTCGAAACCATTCTCGCTTGGGCGAGATGCTGTCGCCTGAGCGAATTATGCAGAAAACATAACTTATCAGACAATTCATGCAATTTTTACTATCACAGGGTTATTACACATGCCTCAGATAACTAACTTAAGTAAAAATTTAACTTGCATTCCATCAATTTCCACATTCTCATCATGTATACAAGAATGAATAAACATTCAAAAATCCAACTTAAGTTTCATGCCAGTAGAGAAACCATCACAGATGCATTTTCACAGACACCAACAAATTAAACCCTAACCTACACTCATGCTCAAAACGGATAACAAGCAGTGAGCTTCCTTGACCTGAATCATAGTGAGAATTCCCTCTAATAGTCCTAACAGCCTAAGGTCCTCAGGAACTCGAATCTGCATCAAATAACCTCTGAAACACTAGGGAACTAAGCTTACAAGGGCACTATCTGATAACTCAAAGGCCACATGCAAGCTCATGAAGCAGAGGAAATCAAAAACCTAAAAATGGCTCTAAGGAAAGAGGACAGAGAACGAACTTAGTCTAACGGAGATTCTGATCGGATAGACTTGCTCTATTCTCCATCACGAGTCCAAAGGTGAGCTCCGCTCGAGAAACTGATGAGGTAGAGAAGCGGATGCTTAGAGGGAAGTCAGAGAAAAAGGGAAGTCAGGAGTTTTTAGAGAAATGATGGTGAAAATGAGACTTGACTACTTACTTTTTCTATAAATACTTGTTTTTAATTTAATAATATAATAACCAGGTGCTCATTTCACTCTTATCAATGCTCAAATGACAAATTTTCTAGATTGTTATACTTAAAACAGTTCTTATTTCCATAAAATTTATAAACTTTAAATTCACTTACACTGACATGAGATACATATTCACAAATAAAATCATCTATTTATACTATTATGAACAATTACGAATAATAATAAAACATATGTATATCACCAGCATCATATTTAAATTAAATATCATTTAAAATGAAATTTTGTTATACTTGATAATTGTCTATCCCTTTTTAGTACGTGGTTTCATGATTACATGTTTGATGGTCATTCCCATCTCACCCAATACACATCACATAAATATCTTTAATGACAAAGAAAAAAATAAGATTAAATTATATGATAAAAATCCAACAACTTTTTAATATAGTATTAAATTCTATCTTATCAAAATTCGTTAAACTTATTATGACAATTATGAGACTATTTATAAATATTTAGTCTTAATTCAAAATGTACCTACCTTTGAAAATAAGTTTGATTTAAAATTTAATTCTTAAAAATATTTAAGTCATTATGTTAAATTATTTGCAAACAAATTAGTTTTGCAAAAAACTGTGAAAAGATAGATATCACTCTTAGCTGAAAATGTTTGAGTTACAATTGAGTGTAGAAAAAGAGGAGTCTAATAACTTTCTCTATTATAAATTGAAATACAATGACAAATATTATAAATAAACTAAACTCATAGTCCTTCATCCCAACATAATTGAAGATCTCTAAAAATCTCTAACAATTATGTAGTGACATTAGAAGTTATATAGTAAAAACATTATAAAGTTTCTAATTTACCTATTAATTCTACATACAAATACAAATTTATATATAATTACTTACATATTATTACATACAAATAATTACGTACAAATTTTACATACAAATATAAATTTTACATACAAATATTATTATTATATTATTATTTATATTAATATATTGTCAACTTTCTTAACATTAATAATATATTAACAATATTATTACCATGACTAGTATTAATAACATTATAATATTATTGTGAATATTATTATTATTATTATTATTATTATTAATGTTAATATTAATATTATTATATTGCTCAAACTAAAGTTCTCACTCAATCTAGCTATCTTCTCTAAAGTTAGAAATTTTAATAGAACAAATTCTTTTCTGTGTTCTTAAATCTGATTCAAGTGAGAACTGTATCACTCAAATAACAATTATATAATGAAATTGACATGTTTTTAAAATATCAAAAATATTATTTTACTAATTATGTGATATATGATTTGTTTTAATGATGACAAATTCTAAATAGTAAGTATCATGCATGACAGAATGTGAAGGCGTGATTAATGATGAATTGTAAATAATATTGTGATTAATATTAGCTGATGTATCTATATGTGATATCAATGTGATGTGTGATGTTTTATATGAAATAATAATTATTTAAAACATATACTACTAAAATGTGGTGATAGATGTTTTGTAGACTAAGATAAATGAGAGTAAGAAACATCAATATTAAACTAAAATTGTAAAAGTTAATTTATCATTTCAGGAAATAAATTTATACAATAGTATGACAGATTCTTGAATATTTGGAGATTGTGATATGGATTTGATGTGAACATTTGATGTGCCTAGTAGTAATCAAATATTGACATTATTTATATATTTAATTTTATTAATGTTTAATAAAAGTATTGATGTAGAAAAAGATAGTGATACATTTGGAAGAAGTAAATAGTCGTTTATATATATAATTAATCTATACTATGTACGTGTTCGGGATATTGCCTGGATTGTAAAAATTATTATGAAGTCATATATAAAATCTTTTAAAAGTCTAATATCATTTGATTGTTTAGATTTTAAATATTCAAAATAATATATAATGATAAACGTTTATTTTTTTTTTTACTCTATGTAAAAATCTTTCAATTGAAATTTAAAAATAAAATAATAGATTCTCAATTAAAGATGAGAAATGAACCATTGAAATCATTTCATCAATATTAAAAATAATCAAATACTGAGATTAAAATCTAACTATACTCTTTATTTGTGACTAGATCATCATCACCTTGACCACAACCCAATCTCCAATACTATATATATAACGCTATTATTGCTATAAATAGCAGATATTTGCCTATATATAGTTATTTTTAATATATAATATTAATTTGAAATTTTGGGTTAATTTAAATAATTGAAGTTGTAACATTTTGTTAACTAAACTCATCTGTAAATCTGATATCAACAATGAAAATTCACTTATTATAACTTAATAAAAAAAATTACAAGTAAAATTAGTTTATGCTTATAGGTAACCCTACATATACGAGTTCAGTTGTAACAGCAGAATCGGGTATGACGTGTTCTAAAATTTTGAATGCGGAGTGTGTTGTTAAATAGTTTGTTTTCCAAACCAAACCCTTCCTAGAAGACTTGAAAGAAAACCTAAAACTACACTTCACATGCTCCTGCAATGGATTCCTTCTCAGTTAAGGAGCAGCAATCCGAAGAACCAACGGACGCCGAAAAGACCGTGGAGTTCGAGCGCTTTGGCGTTGTTACGGACGACACAGATCATCGGTTTCGAGATTCAAACCGTGGGAAGAACTTCGACGACTCAAGACTGTACAAAACCATCATGAGAGAGTGGAAGATTCTGGAGAAGAACTTGCCGGAATCAATCTACGTGAGGGCGTACGAGAACCGCCTTGACCTAATGAGGGCTGTGATCGTAGGCGCCGCGGGCACACCGTACCACGATGGTCTCTTCTTCTTCGACATCGTGTTCCCTTCGGATTACCCGAACAATGCTCCCAGGCTGCATTACCACTCTTTCGGGTACAGACTGAACCCTAATCTGTACAGCAACGGAACGGTGTGCCTGAGCCTGCTGAACACGTGGCACGGGAAAGGGAACGAGAGGTGGCACCCGGGTGAGTCCACGATGCTGCAAGTGTTGCTCTCGATCCAAGCGCTGGTTCTGAACGAGAAACCGTTTTTCAACGAGCCTGGTTTGGAAGGTTTGGCGTCTTTCATGTTGAACTTGGAGAAGAAGTCATGCGTGTACAACGAGAACGCGTATTTTAGCACGTGCAAAACCTCGTACCAACTGCTTCGGAAACCACCTCGGAACTTCGAAGACTTCGTGAGTTGCCACTTTCGCCAGCGAGCGGAGAGCATAATCAATGCGAGCAGGGAGTACATGAGTGGGCGCGTGAGGATCGGGTACTACTCCTGCGAGTCGGCTCCGTCTTCTTCGTCGGGGGTTTACGTTTCGGAGGATTTTAAGCACTGGATGAAAGAGTTTTCCCCTGTGTTTGTTCACGCGCTTCGACGGAACGGTTCTCCTTCAGACGGTGTTGGTTCTCCTTCAAACAGTGTTGGTTTGGAGTCTTCGGCGGCGTACTTTGTTGTGCAATGGGATATCGACTACGACGAGGAATCTGAAAGCAAAGGTGGTATCAAGGAATCTGAAAGCAAAGGTGGTGGATTGTTCAAAAGGGTTATGGATAAGATCAAGAAGTCTTTTGGATGGAAGAAAATTGGGAAAAATAATAAATGAAGGGGATGGTAGTTATTAGGTAGTCTTCCAATTCAAATCAAGGGCTTCAAAATAAACTGTGTATGCTTATGGCTCTTTAATAAACTTTTGCTTTTTATAATTCAACTATTGTTAATTGATTATAACATTTTTATGGTTTGCTCGAAGAAAAAAAGATAGGTTTGTGCTAGTTCATCAAAGTTATTTGTTGTTAAACTAATTACAAGTGAAAAAGCTTTGCGTTGAGTTGAAGATTTATATAACTTTTGCATCAACTTGCTTTCAAGTTAAAAATATCTTTTTACTTTCCAAAAAGTTAACAATATCTACCTTTCCAAATTATACATTCCTAATTTGTAGTTTTTCTAGTTTCTTATATTTTGTTTGTCGTATTTTTATATTTTATATTTAAATCGTTTTTTCTTGCATAATTATTTATTTTTTATTATTCTTGTGGATATAAGGAGTTTGATCATTGTTATTATTCTTATATATAAAGAATGTTAATTATTGTTATCTTTCTTATAATCTAGATCAAGTTTTTTAACATAATTATATATAGAGAACTCAAGATAATTAGTGTAGAATGTCATATTCTATAAAAGTAGAAAGTGATACATTTATGGATTATTATATACAAAAAATTATTAGCATATTAATTTTACATAGGTATTTTAGAGAACTCAAGATAATTAGTGTAGAATGTCATATTCTATAAAAGTAGAAAGTGATATATTTATGGATTATTATATACAAAAAATTATTAGCATATTAATTTTACATAGGTATTTTATATACGAATCTAAATCCATACGTAATTATCTACGAATTATTCCATAGATAATATTAATAATTAATTTTATCAAAATTATAATAATTATTATTTTTATTATTATTATTATTAAATACATTAACATTATTATTAATAAAAACAAATAATATTATTAAAATTGGTATATATATATATATATATATATTATTAACTTATATAATCAATAATATTATTATTTTAATATTAATATTAAAATTTTAATAAAAGATTTTTTTATTATTAATATTATATTATTGATATTACTTTAG